>ENA-OQDD01000165-OQDD01000165.1-human-gut-metagenome-genome-assembly--contig:-NODE-165-length-26869-cov-2.660534_pt1 | contig 26869 bp, 43 predicted proteins | sample MGYA00242507_ERZ504598 | MGnify/ENA primary metagenome ERZ504598 (study PRJEB26092, sample SAMD00036318) | human gut metagenome | host: Homo sapiens | study: EMG produced TPA metagenomics assembly of...
GCAGCGGGAGCAGCAGCAGCAACAGCGGAAACACCGAACTCTTCGCAGTAAGCGTCGATCAGTTCCTTCAGCTCCAGAACGGACAGCTCCTTAACGGAGTCGATGATGGCAGTAATCTTCTCAGAAGCCATAGTAGTAACCCTCCAATATCAATGGTTTTGTTTGTTAGTTTCTTGTTTTGTTTAAGCAGCGGTCATGCAGCAATCAGGCTGCAGGCTCCTCCTGCTTGTCGGCATAAGCTGCATTGCAACGGCCAGACCAGACAGAGTGCTGGTGAGGGCGCCTGCGAACATGGACAGCATGCCTTCGCGGTTGGGCAGCTTTGCGATTGCGTTGGTCTCGGCAGCGTCCATGACCTTGCCTTCCATGAAGCCAGCCTTCACGACGAACTTCTTGGACTTATCGCCATCCTGATACTTGCACAGGATGCGGGCAGCGGACATGGGATCCGCTTCGTGAGCAAAAGCGATAGCGGTATCGCCCTTGAACTGCTCAGCCAGGCCCTCCAGAGAGGTACCCTTGACAGCCAGACGCAGCATGGTGTTCTTCACGACCATGTAATCGACGCCTGCCTCACGCAGCTCCTTACGGAGCTTGGTGTCGTTCTCGACGTTAATGCCGCCGTAAGCGACGACGCAGCCGGAAACCGCACTCTCAAACTTTGCCTTCAGATCAGCGACATAAGCCTGCTTTTCAGAAAGAATCTTTGCACTGGGCATTCGGTTTCACCTCGTTTCAAAAACTTGTATCGAAAACCGGAGCAAGTATGAAAAAAGCCTCTTTCCCGCACTTGGTCGAGAAAGAGGCATAAAACAACTTTACGCACGTTTCTCGGCAGGCGGCATAGCCTTACACTGGACTCCAGTACCTGCTGTCTCAAAAACAGCATGATTATTTTACCGCAAACGTGCGGAGTTGTCAAGCCTTTTTTGAAATTTTCTGACAAAATTTTTCTGCCGCCCATACGAACGGCAGAAAAACGATCAGAACTTCAAATCAGACACCGTACTTCAGGGTGTTCAGACGGATGCCAGGGCCCATGGTGGTGGCGATGGTAGCGCTCTTGAAGTAGGTACCCTTTGCTGCAGCGGGCTTTGCTTGGCAATAGCTCCATCACAGTGTCCAGGTTGGTGTACAGCTTCTCTGCACCGAAAGAAGCCTTGCCCACGGGCACATGGATGATGTTCTGCTTGTCCAGACGGTACTCGATCTTACCAGCCTTGGCCTCGGAAACAGCCTTGCCCAGGTCGGGAGCAACGGTACCAGCCTTGGGGTTCGGCATCAGGCCGCGGGGGCCCAGGACCTTACCAAGACGGCCAACGCGGCCCATCATATCGGGAGTGGTCACGACAACGTCGAAATCCATGAAGCCGCCGGCGATCTTTGCGATCAGCTCGTCATCACCGACGATATCAGCGCCAGCAGCCTCAGCAGCGGCAGCTGCGGGACCCTTGGCGATTGCGCAGACGCGGACGGTCTTGCCGGTGCCGTTGGGCAGAACGACAGCGCCGCGGACCTGCTGGTCAGCGTGACGGCCGTCAACGCCCAGACGGACGTGCAGCTCAACGGTCTCGTCGAACTTGGCAGAAGCGGTCTTGCAAGCCAGCTCCAGAGCCTCGTTCACATCATATGCCTTAGTAGAATCGACCAGCTTTGCAGCGTCGACATAGTGCTTGCCATGTTTCATTGTATATCCTCCTGTGTGGTCATGCGGGCAGTTTTATGCCCTCCACTGTTTATGTCTCAGCCCTCGACGGTGACACCCATGGAACGGCAGGTGCCGCGAACCATGCTGCATGCAGCTTCCAGAGAAGCAGCGTTCAGGTCGGGCATCTTGGTCTTGGCGATCTCTTCCACCTGAGCGGCGGTCAGGGAAGCGACCTTTTCCTTGTTGGGCTTGCCGGAAGCGGTGTTGATGCCAGCTGCCTTCTTGATCAGAACGGCTGCCGGAGGAGTCTTGGTGATGAAGCTGAAGGAGCGGTCAGCATACACAGTGATGACGACGGGGATCACATAACCCATCTGGTTCTTGGTACGCTCGTTGAACTCCTTGGTGAATGCCATGATGTTGACACCCTTCTGACCCAGAGCAGGGCCAACAGGGGGAGCCGGAGTTGCCTTGCCGGCCTCGATCTGCAGCTTAATGTAGCCAGTAACTTTCTGTGCCATAATAAATGCACCTCCAAAAATCTGTGGTGAGTTGCGGCACGGTGTCTCCGTGCCTCCCACGAGCATGTGCACAGTGCACACGCTCTATAAGAACCGCACTGCGGTCTTACCTTGGTAAACGATTTGTGCCGGTTGGTTACGGCAGCTCGACCTGACCGATCTCCACCTCTGCGGGGGTCTCGCGGCCGAACATGTTGACCTTGAGCTTCACTTTGAAGTTCTCGGTATCGATCTCCTCCACAAGGCCCATAAAGCCTTCCAGAGGACCGGCGGTGATCTGCACGGTGTCGCCGACGTTGAAGTCGACTGCCAGAGGTGCAGCCTTTTCCACGCCCATCTTCTCTACTTCTTCAGCAGAGAGGGGAACGGGCTTGGATGCGGGGCCGACGAAGCCGGTGCAGCCGCGCGTATTGCGCACCACGTACCAGGTATCGTCGTTCATCACCATTTTGACCAGAACGTAGCCGGGGAAGAGCTTGTGCTCCACCATCTTCTGCTTGCCGTTCTTGTCAATTTCGGGAACCATCTCGACGGGAACCTTGATATCGCAGATCAGATCCTGCAGATGACGGTTCTCCACCATGGTCTGCAGGTCATTCGCGACCTTGTTCTCATAGCCGGAATAGGTATGCACTACATACCAAAGTGCCTCATTGGATTGTTCTTCCATTTTGGTCTGCCCTCCGTTTCAAGATGATTCTCAGGCGCCGATGATCAGGCCCAGGATGCCGCCGAAGATGGCATCCAGCAGGATCATCACGACCGCTGCGATGGCGACGGTCACGAGCACGACGACGGTGTTGGTCTTAACGTCCTCTTTGGACGGCCACACCACCTTCTTCAGCTCGCTCTTGGTGTCGCGGAAGAACTTGGCACACTTGCCAAAGAAGTTCTTCACAGCGGCCTTTGCTCTGGCCACAAAGCCCGGCTTGTTCTCGGTTTTGTCTGCCATGATGCGTCCGCCTTTCTTACTTGGTTTCGCGATGAACGGTGTGCTTCTTGCAGAAACGGCAATACTTCTTCATCTCGAGACGATCGGGGTTGTTCTTCTTGTTCTTCGTGGTGTTGTAGTTGCGCTGCTTGCACTCGGTGCAGGCCAGAGTGATTTTAACGGTCATTTGTTGACACCTCCATTATAACGGTTGTTTTGAACCTCCCTCGGGTTGCGGGTGGTACCTGTAAAACAGGCGCACTTAATAACCCCGCAAAAGAGGTGATATCATTGTACCACGCACTTTTCCATCCGTCAAGCGGAAATCTTCGATTTTTGGAAAGTTTTTTTGAAAAATATCTCTTTTACCCACCGGCAGCTTTTTGGCATTCTGCTTGCATCGCGCGCATAGATATTGTATAATAAGCCAGAACGGCATTTTTACCGGTTATATCCCGCCCAGGTCTTGGGCTTTGTAAATAGGAGAGAGTTATCATGCAGTCTGAAAAAATGTGCGTTGTGCTGCTGTTCGGCGGTATGTCCAGCGAGCACGAGGTCAGCCGCGTTTCTGTGGGCAACTTCGTCAACAACATTGACCGTGAAAAATATGAGGTGCTCACTGTGGGCATCACCAAGGAGGGCCGCTGGCTGTACACCGAGGCCACGGCCGCCCAGATGGCCGATGGCAGCTGGGAAGAGCTGGCAGGCAACATGGCCTGCGTCATCAGTCCGGACCGCGCCGACCACGGCATGATCCTGTTCACCCGGAAGGCCATGTGGAAAAAGTGCATGTGGATGTGGTCATCCCGGTGCTCCATGGCCTGTGGGGCGAGGATGGCACGGTGCAGGGCCTGCTGGAGCTGGCCGGCATCCCCTATGTGGGCTGCGGTGTGCTGGCAAGCGCGGTGTGCATGGACAAAGCCGTGGCCAATGCTCTGTTCGAGGCCAACGGTGTGCCCCACACCAGATGGCTGGCTGCGACCGCTGGGAGATCGAGTCCGATCTGGAAGGCGTGTGCGACGATGTGGAAAAGAAGCTGGGCTGGCCCGTGTTCGTCAAGCCCGCAAACGCCGGTTCCAGCGTGGGCATCTCCAAGGTGTCCAGCCGTGACGAGCTGAAAAAGGCCATCGACCTTGCACTGGAAAACGACCGCAAGGTGGTGTTTGAAGCCTTTGTGGACGGACAGGAAGTGGAGTGCGCCGTGATCGGCTCCGACCCCGCCGTGGCGACCCGTCCGGGCGAGATCCTTGCCGGTGCCGAGTTCTATACCTACGACGACAAGTACAAGAACGGCGTGAGCCAGACCGTCATCCCGGCTCACCTGCCAGAAGCAAAGCTGGACGAGGTGAAGACCTACGCCGCCATGGCCTACACTGCCCTGAACTGCGAGGGCCTTGCCCGCTGCGATTTCTTTGTGGAAAAGGGTACTGGCCGGGTGCTGATCAACGAGATCAACACCTTCCCGGGCTTCACGTCCATCAGCATGTACCCCAAGCTGATGGAGCACGAGGGCCTGCCGGTGCCGCAGCTCATCGACCGGCTGATCGCGCTGGCGCTGGAAAGGAAGGAAAAGCAGCATGGATAACCGCCCGATCGGCGTATTCGACAGCGGCCTTGGCGGCCTGACCGGTGTGCGGGAGCTGCGCAAGCGCCTGCCCCACGAGGAGATCATCTATTTGGCGATACCGGCCGCGTGCCCTATGGCAGCCGCAGCCCGGAGACCATCCTGCAGTATGCCCGTCAGGACGTGGCATTCCTGCTTTCTAAAAATGTAAAGTGCATCATGGCGGCCTGCGGCACCGTGTCCAGCACCTACCCGGCTGCAGAAGCGGCAAAGCTGCCGGTGCCCTATCTGGGTGTGGTGGATGCTGCCGCCCGGGAAGCAGCCTTTGCTACCCGCAACCGCCGCATCGGCGTGATCGGCACCGCTGCCACCATCCGCTCTCGCAGCTACGAAAAGCTGCTGCGTCAGCTGGTGCCGGGGGTGGAGATCACCGCGCAGGCCTGCCCGCTGTTCGTGCCGCTGGTGGAGGCCGGTTACGTGGACCACAGCGAGGAGAGCCGACAGCAGGTGACGAAGCTGGTAATCGCTCAGTACCTGACCGAGGTGCGTGAGGCCGGGGTGGACACCCTGATTTTGGGCTGCACCCACTACCCGCTGCTCAAGACCATGATCGGCGAGTTCATGGGCCAGAGCGTGACGCTGGTGGATCCGGCCAAGACCGCCGCCCACCATCTGGAACAGATGCTCTCCGAGCGCGGCCTGCGCGCTGCACAGGAGCACGAGGGTCAGGCGCACTTCTACGTGAGCGATGTGCCGGACAGCTTTGTGCAGACGGCAGACCTGTTCCTGGGCGAGTACAAGGGCGGCCCGGTGGATCAGATCGCCATTGATAAATATTGATAAGGACAGAAAAACGTGAGCAAACCGCTGAAGGAAGATTATATCATCCGCATCAAGAGCCGCATTGAGCAGCATGTGAAAGAGCCTGTGGAGCAGGAAGAAAAGGAAGAGTTTGTGGAGCTGATGACCCGCGGCCAGTTCGTGCAGAAGGGCGGCAGCTACTACATTACCTATAAAGAGACCGAGACCACCGGCTACGAGGGCTGCACCACCACCCTGAAAATTGCCGCCGACGGCAGCCGCGTGGCGATGCTGCGGTTTGGCAAGGGCGGCGGGGCCGGCACCCAGCTGCTGATCGAAAAAGGCAAGCGCAACCTCTGCCACTACGAGACAGGCTACGGCTCCATGACGCTGGGCGTGACCGCCGACGAGATCGAGTGCGGCCTGACCGAGAAGGGAGCACCGCAAAGTTCGGCTACCTGCTGGATGCCAACAGCGCCGAGCTTGTGAGCCGCAACCGCCTTGAAGTGACCGTGACCCACGTAAACTGAGATATTTCCCAGACTGTGAAAGGAACCAGACCAATGACTGAATTTGAAAAGATCTACCAGAACTATAACCCCCGTCAAGCTGCGCTGGACGAGGCACGCGCTCTGCTGACTGCTGCTGCCAAGGCCGCCATGGCCGATGGTGCTCTGCCGGAAGCTGAGCTGCCCGCCTTCATCGTGGAGATCCCCGCCGATACCAAGAACGGCGATATCGCCTCCAACATTGCCATGGCCGGTGCACGCAGCTGGCGCAAGGCTCCCAAGATGATCGCGGATGCGCTGCTGGCACATCTGCCTCCATCGAGAACAGTGTGTTTGCCAAGGTGGAAGTGGCTGGCCCCGGCTTCATCAACCTGTTTTTGGCTCCGTCCTTCTGGGCCAGTGTGGTGCTGGGTGCCTGCTCCAACAAGGAGTATGGCCGCACCGATCACGGAAAGGGCGCCAAGTACAATGTGGAATTCGTTTCCGCCAATCCCACCGGCCCTATGCACATGGGAAACGCCCGCGGCGGTGCTCTGGGCGACTGTCTGTCCGCTGTGCTGGACTGGTCCGGCTATGATGTGACCCGTGAGTTCTATATCAACGATGCCGGCAACCAGATCCAGAAGTTCGGCAAGAGCCTTGCCGTGCGCTATCTGCAGAAGTACTGCGGCGAGGAAGCTATCCGCTGCCCGCCGAGTGCTATCAGGGCGGCGACATCAAGGTGCTGGCCGGTGAGTTTGCCGAGCTGAACGGCGACAAGTACGTTGCCGCTTGCAAGGGAATGGACGAGGAGACTCTGTTCGAGAGCGAGCCTTTGCCGCCCTGAAGGACGCACTGGTGGCCTACGCTCTGCCCAAGAACATTGCTGCCCTCAAGCGCGATCTGGCAAGTACCGCATCGACTACGATGTGTGGTTCCATGAGAGCACCCTGCACGAGTCCGGCGCGGTGAAGGCCGTGGTGGATAAGCTGCTGGAGCTGGGCGCATGCTATAAGGCAGAGGACGGTGCCATCATGTACCGCAGCGCCCAGTACGCTGCAAAGTACGGCACGGTGAACAAGAAAAAGACCGAGGACGGAACCGAGGAGGAAGCCAAGGACGAAGTGCTCGTCCGTGCCAACGGCATCCCCACCTACTTTGCCGCCGATATCGCCTACCACTACAATAAGCTGGCCACCCGTGGCTTTTGCCAAGGCCATCGATGTCTGGGGTGCAGACCATCACGCCATGTGGCCCGCATGAAGGGTGCCATGGATGCCATCGGCCTGAACGGCGAAGATCTGGACGTTGTGCTGATGCAGATGGTCAACCTGATGCGCGACGGCCAGCCTGTGCGGATGTCCAAGCGCACCGGCAATGCCATCACCCTGACCGACCTGCTGGAAGAGGTGCCCATCGACAGCGCACGCTTCCTGTTCAATATGCACGACGCAGGCAGCGGCATCGATTTTGACCTCGATCAGGCTGTCAAGACCGACAACGATAACCCCGTGTACTATGTGCAGTATGCCCATGCCCGCATCTGCTCCATCCTGAAAAAGATGGAGAGCGAGGGCGTGCAGTTTGCCGGTGCCGAGAAGGTGGATGCCACCCTGCTCACCGAGCCTTCCGAGATGGATCTGATCCGGATGCTGGCAGCCTTCCCGCAGGAGATCGTCATGGCGGCCGAGAAGTACGACCCCAGCCGCATCAACCGCTTTGTCATTGATCTGGCCAGCGCCTTCCACCGCTTCTACGGCAGCTGCCGCATTCAGGGTGCAGACCCCGCTGTGCAGCAGGCACGTCTGGCCCTGTGCATCGGCGTGAAGAATGCCATCTTCAACGTGCTGACCATGTTCAAGATCAACGTGCCCGAGAAGATGTAACATGCAAAAACCCTCTCAGTCAAAACCTTACGGTTTTGCCAGCTCTCCCGAAGGGCGAGCTTTATGCGCTATGAAGATAAACGATTTCTTCACCCGCAAGAAGCCTGTTTCGGCAGATGAAAAGGCTCCCCCTTTCGGGGGAGCTGGCACGGCGCAAGCGTGACTGAGAGGTTCGTACCCCAAAAATCTGGCTCCCCTGCGGGGGAGCTTTTTTCGATAACAGCGAGGAACAACCAATGGAACCTTTGAAAATCGGCAATATCATCCTGCCGCACCGGGCGGTGTTCGGCCCGATGGCGGGCTTTACGGATGCACCCTGCCGCCGCCTGATGGCCCAGCACGGTGCAGGCTTTACCGTGAGCGAAATGGTGTCCAGCCGGGCGCTGGTGTACGGCGACCACAAGACGGTGAGCCTGCTCAAGGCCGAACCCAACGGTGCACCCTATGGCGTGCAGATCTTTGGCGAAGTGCCCGAGATCATGGGCGAAGCCACCGCCGCCATCGAACAGTACGAGTTCGACTTTGTGGATATCAACATGGGCTGCCCGGCCCCCAAGATCGTGTCCGGCGGCGCAGGCAGCAAGCTGATGCTGGACCCGGACCGCTGCGGGCGCATCGTGGAGCAGGTTGTGGCAAATACAAAACGGCCTGTCACCGTGAAAATGCGCAAGGGCTGGGATGCCGACCACATCACTGCAGTGGAGTGTGCCAAGGCCTGTGAGCAGGCCGGCGCAGCCCTCATTGCGGTGCACGCCCGTACCCGGGAGCAGATGTACACCCCCGGCATCGACCCGGAGATCATTGCCCGGGTGAAGGATGCCGTCAGAGTGCCGGTGTTGGGCAACGGCGACATCCACTCGGCAGAGGATGCGGTGGAGATGATGCAGGCCACCGGCTGTGACGGCGTGATGATCGCCCGGGGCGCGCTGGGCGACCCGTGGCTCTTTGAGCGGGTGAACGCCGCCATTGAAGGCCTGCCCGCACCCAAGGCACCCAACCTGCAGGCCCGCATGAATGCGCTGCGCCGTCAGGTGGAGGAGATGGTGGAGCAGAAGGGCGAGTTCGTCGCCATGCCGCAGGCCCGCTCTCAGACCATGCACTATATGAAGGGGCTGAAAGGTGCGGCCAATCTGCGCCGCTACTGCTGCACTCTGACCCATCTGGAAGATCTGGACGAGCTGATCGATGCTGTTTTTGAAGAGCAGCGCAAAGCGGGCATCGACCGGACGACGTGCGCGAGGTGCCGTTTCCGTAAGGGGAATATTACTGCTGCCGGGTCAGCTCATCCAGATTCTGGGTGTAACAGGGCAGACAGTGCTCTATGAACCAGTCGGCTTCCGGGCAGTGCATGGCCTGCAGGGCCGCTTTCTGCTGGGCCAGCGCCGCGTCAAACTCGTGGTTGCCGCTGCGCTGCTCCTCCGTGCATTTGATAAGGCGCTCAGCCGGTCGGCGGCCTTCAGCAGGCGCTTTTCCTCGGCGGTGAGCAGTTCCCCGGAGATGAACGGGGACAGCTCTTCGCTCAACTCGTCCGGCAGAAGGCCGGTCATGCAGCGCACGCTCTCGGTTTCCAACGCCTTGTAGGCATCCCGCAGTGGGGCTGCTGTACTTGACCGGTGTGGGCATGTCGCCGGTAATGATCTCCGGCGCGTCGTGGTACAGCGCCGCCACTGCTACCGTTTTGGGGCGGCAGGGCGTGCCGGTGTACGCCGTGCGATCAGGCAAAGCATGTGGGCCAACAGGGCGGTATCGCAGGTGTGCTCGCTGAGAGATTCGGCCCGGTGGAGTGCATCAGGCTCCAGCGGGTAATGTATTTCATGCGCGCCAGCAGGGCGCTGAACGGGTACAGCATGGCAGCTTCCTCCTTTTTTCTCCAACATACCTGTCCGGCAGAGCGTTGTCAAGCCCTTTTTTCTGCGCAGTGTTCGTGCTATACTAGAACAAACCAACTTTCTGCCGCTTTGGCAGAGAAAAGAGGAAACCATGGAGCGGTCTGGTACTGCCCGGCAGCCGCAGCTGCTGGGACAAAAAAAGGATAAATTCTGGCTGACGGTGGGCCTGTGTGCCCTCACGGCGGCCCTGTTCTTTCTGCCGTTTTATATCATCGACGGCGGCTTTTTCCACTATGCAGGCGATTTCAACAGCCAGCAGATCAGCTTTTACCGCTATATGAACGGCTTTATCAAGGGCGCAGGCTACCCGGACAGTGCGTTCACCTCGGTGCACAATACCTTCTCATGGGCTACCGACCTTGGCAGCGGCGTGATGAACGCCTATTCGTTCTACCTGTACGGCTCGCCGTTCTTCTGGTTCTCGCTGCTCTTCCCGCAGGGTGGCTGCCCTACCTCATGGTACCGCTGCTGGTGCTCAAGTTTGCCGTGGCGGGCGGCGGTGCGTACCTGTATCTGCGCCGCTACGTCAAAAATATCGACTACGCCGTGCTGGGAGCCTGTCTGTATACCTTCTCCGGCTTTACGGTATACAATGTGTTCTTCAACCACTTTGTAGATGTGGTGGCGCTGTTCCCGTATCTGCTGTGGTCGCTGGACGAGGCCCTTTACAACGACCGCCGCAGCTGGTTTGCGTTCTGGGTGGCGGTGAACCTTGTCAACAACTACTTCTTCTTCATCGGTCAGGTGGTGTTTCTGGCCATCTACTTCATCTGCAAGCTCAGCACAAGGGACTTCCGTCTCACTGCAAAAAAGTTCGGGCTGCTGGCCTTTGAAAGCCTGCTGGGCGCTGCCATGGGCAGCATCCTGCTGGTGCCTGCGGTGCTCTCCATTTTGCAGAACCCGCGCACCATCGACCTTTCCTCCGGCTGGGGCTTTCTGACCTACAGCAAGGTGCAGCAGTACCTTGCAATTCTCGTCAGCTGGATCATGCCGCCGGATTCTCCCTACCTCACATCCATCTGGTCGGAGGGCGTGATCAAGTGGACCAGCATGTCGGCCTATCTGCCGCTGTGCAGTCTGGCCGGTGCCGTGGCCTACTGGAAAGCCAAGTGCGGCGACAGTAAAAAGCGCATCGTGGGCACCTGCGCCGTGTTCGCACTGGTGCCCATCCTGAACAGTGCGTTCTACGCCCTCAATTCCAGCTACTATGCGCGCTGGTACTATATGCCGGTGCTGGTGCTGGCCGCAATGACCGTGAACGCGCTGGAAGACCACAACACCGATCTGGACAGCCCGGCCCGCGGCATCAGCTGGCTGATGATCGCCACGGTGGCCTTTGCGGTGGTGCCGGTGCAGGACAGCGACACCGGCAGCTGGTCGTTCGGCGTGCTCAAGAACCCCGGTCAGTACTGCGCGGTGCTGGGCTTTGGCCTGCTGGGCCTGCTGCTGTACCGCTATCTCTGCCAGAAGTGGCGGGGCGACAGCCGCTTTGCCCAGCGCATGACGGCGGCAGTGCTGGCGTTTGCCTTCCTGTTCAGCGTGGTGCACATCGGCATTGGCAAGTTCGGCCAGTGGTATACCGACAGCGACCTTGTGAAGCAGGACACCAACGCCCTGCTGTTGAAAACGACCTGTCCGAAGGCGATTACCGCGTGGATACGTACAAGATCCACGACAACATCGGTATGTGGCTGGATAAGAGCTGCCTGCAGTATTTTGGCAGCACGGCGGCCCCCAGCATCCTCAGCTTCTACCCGGCGCTGGGGGTCAAGCGGGATGTGCGCAGTGAGCCGGAGCTTTCCAATTATGCACTGCGGGGCCTTTTGAGTGTGGAGTACCTTATCACCACGCCGGAAAAGCAGACCGACTTTGAAAACGAAGCCGACGACGGCTGGGAATATGCCTTTGCAAAGGACGGCTATGCGGTCTACCGCAACACGAACTACGTGCCCATGGGCTTTGCCTATGATTATTACCTCACCCAGACCGAGTACGAGGAGACAGCCAAGGCCACCCGCGCAAACCTCCTGATGCGTGCACTGGTGCTTACCGACGAGGATGCTGCAGTCTACGGCAAGTACCTCACCCATCTGCCGGAAGGCAGACGGGAGGAGCTGTACTATGAGTCCTACGTGCAGGACTGCCGCGAGCGCCGTGCCACGGCTGCCAGTGTGTTCCAGATGAACAATTCGGGCTTCCACGCCGAGATCACGCTGGAAAAAGAGAACCTCGTGTTCTTCTCCGTGCCTTACGATGACGGCTTTACGGCTATATCAACGGGCAGGAGGCCGACATTGTGGAGGTGGACGAGGGATTGATGGCTGTGCTGTGCCCGGCAGGTGAAAACAGCATCGATTTTGTCTACCAGCCGACGGCATCCGGCTGAGCCGTGCGCTGACTTTGGGCGGCATTGTGGTATGGCTGGCGTACACGGCGTACTTCGTCTGGCGCAAGCGCCGCACAAAGCGGGCCTGATGCACGGAAGAATGACTTTGTGCTGTAGAAAAAAGAAATTTTTGAAATTTCCCCTTGACTTTATGCCAATAAAGTGTATAATGCAATCAAACCGATGAGGCGGAAGAGAACCTGCACAGCGCATCTTCAGTGAGCCCGGACAGTGAAAACGGGCGAGAGCGGGCAGAGCTTCGTGGGCCGCCGAGGGCCGGGCAAACGAGGCAGAGCTCCAGTAGCTTGGGACGGAAGCCTCCGTTACAGGGCAGGGGAGTGTTGGCTCTCCGTGAGGGGCTTTGCGGCTTTCAAGAGGAAAGCGAGCAAGGCAAGCAAGGTGGCACCGCAGATTCGAATTTTTCGACTCTGTCCTTGTGGATGAACACACAGGGACAGGGTCGTTTTGTTATATGAGAACAAAAGCCCGTCCCGCAAGTGGAGCGGGTTTTTATTTTACATGCCGCCCGCTCCAGAAGGAGCAACCGCTATGAAAACCATGAACAGGATCTCCCGCCGCAGCTTTCTGAAAGCCGCTATGGCCGCCGCCACTGTTTCCGCGCTGGGTCTGACCGGCTGCGGTTCGTCCGCTTCGAGCACTGCATCCGGCACCGCTTCCGGTGCAGCAGCATCTTCTGCCGCCGCCAGCGAGGCAGGCCAGACCTTCAAGGTGGGCATTGTCAACTATGTTGACCACGCTTCTCTGAACCAGATCGTTGCGTCGGTGGAAGAGCGTCTGGACGAGGTGGGCAAGGAGAAGGGCGTCACCTTCGACTACGCCGACTACTACGCCAATGCACAGGCCGACCAGACCAACCTGAACCAGATCGGCGCCGACCTCGTGGCCGACGGCGTAGACGTCATCGTGGCTGTGGCTACCCCACCGCCGCTACCATGCTGGCCGCTGTGGAGGACACCGACATCCCCGTCGTCTACTCCGCCGTCACCGACCCCGCCGCCGCAGGCTTTGACACCGAGCCGAACATCACCGGCACTTCCGACGCCTGAACACCGACGCCATCATGAACCTCATCCTGGCCGTCAACCCCGACATCACCACCATCGGTCTGCTGTATGATCTGAGCCAGGATGCTTCTACACAGGCCATTGCAGACGCCAAGGCTTTCTGCGACAGCAAGGGCATCAAGTACATCGAGAAGAACGGCACCACCACCGCCGAAGTCCAGATGGCCGCTGAGGCCCTCATCGCCGCCGGTGTCAAGGCCGTCTTCACCCCCACCGACAACACCGTCATGACCGCCGAGCTTTCCATCTACGAGACCTTCACCGAGGCAGGCGTCCAGCACTACACCGGCGCTGACAGCTTCGCCTGAACGGTGCCTTCGTGGGCTACGGCGTCGATTACGTCCAGCTGGGCGAGGCTACCGCCGATATGGTGGCGGAACTGCTCTGCGACGGCAAGACCCCTGCAGACCTGCCGTTCCAGACCTTCGACAACGGCATTGCCACCATCAACACCGAGACCTGCGAGGCGTTGGGCCTCGACCTCGACACCGTGAAGAAGGCCTTTGCACCCTACTGCACCGAGGTCGTGGAAGTGACCACGGCGGAAAACTTCAACTAATATTTATTTAAGGAGCACACCATGCTGGCGAGTATCTTTTCTCTCAACGTCATCCAGACCGCGCTCGAGCTGGGCTGCATCTACGCTCTCGTTGCGCTGGCTCTGTTTCTGAGCTATTCCATCCTGAATATCGCGGACCTGTCCACCGACGGCTGCTTCACCCTTGGCTGCGCTGTCGCCTGTCAGGTGGCGCTGACCGGCCACCCCTTCCTCGCCCTGCTGGCGGCGATGGCGGCCGGTGTCTGCTCCGGTTTCATCACAGCTTTTTTGCAGACCCGCCTCGGCGTCGAGAGCATCATGGCCGGCATCATCGTCAACACCGGCCTCTACACCATCAACCTGGCCGTGATGGGCTTCTCGTCCACCATGTCGCTGGTCAAGACCGATACCGTCTTCTCCATCGCCAAGAGCGCCCTGTGCTTCACGGGCGGCGGGTATAAGCTGGTGCTGGCGGCGGTAGTCATCGCGCTGGCCGGTGCCGCCATGGTGGGCTTCCTCGGAACCCGCCTCGGCCTTTCGATTCGTGCCACCGGCGATAACGCTGCATGGTGCGTGCTTCCAGCATTAACCCCGCCTTCACCATCACGGTGGGCCTCTGCATCTCGGGCGCATTGACCGCCCTTTCCGGCGGCCTGCTGGCTCAGTACCAGAAGAGCTGCGACATCAACGTAGGCACCGGCATGGTGACCATCGCACTGGCTTCCCTCATCATCGGCGAAACGCTGGTGGGCAAGCGGACGATGGTGCGCCGTGTGCTGGGCGTCGTGTTCGGCAGCTGCCTCTACCGTTTTATCGTGGCGGTGGCCTCCGCTTCAACGTCCCGGCTGCTGCCATGAAGCTGGTCAGCGCCATCATCGTGGCGGTGGCCATCTCGATGCCCGCCATCCGGGAGAAGATCGCCTTTGAGAAGCGCCGCAGTGCGGCCCGTCAGGCACGGAAGGAGCGTGTGTAAAATGGAGATGCTCGAACTTCGTGACCTGCACAAGACCTTCAACCCCGGCACCGTCAACGAGAAAGTGGCCCTGAACGGCGTCAGCCTGACCATGGAAGCGGGAGACTTCGCCACCATCGTCGGCTCCAACGGCGCGGGCAAATCCACCTCTTCAACGCCATCACCGGCGGCTTCATCGCCGACGAGGGCAGCATCACGCTGGGCGGCGAGGACATCACCTTCGCGCCGGAATATCAGCGCAGCCGGGTCATCGGCCACCTGTTCCAGGACCCGCTCAAGGGTACGGCCCCCAACATGACCATCGAGGAGAATCTGGCGCTGGCCTACCTTCGCGCCGGGACCGCCCCCAACGCCATCTTCTCCCGCATCTCCCGCAAGGATAAGGAGATCTTCCGTGAGAAGCTGGCCCTGCTGGATATGGGCCTCGAAGACCGGATGAAGCAGCCGGTGGGCCTGCTGTCGGGCGGTCAGCGTCAGGCGCTGACCCTGCTGATGGCCACCCTCGTCACCCCAAAGCTCCTGCTTCTGGACGAGCACACCGCCGCTCTCGACCCTGCCACCGCCGAAAAGGTGCTGGACCTCACCAAGAGCATCGTGCCGAAAAGAAGATCACCTGCCTGATGGTCACCCACAATATGCATCAGGCATTGGAGCTGGGCAACCGCACCCTCATGATGGACGCGGGCCGCATCGTCTTTGACGTCAAGGGTGAGGCCCGCAGCAAGATGACCGTGGACGACCTGCTCGAGAAGTTCCGCGAGAACGCCGGCAAGGCCCTCGACAATGACCGCATCCTCCTGAGCAAGGTGGAAGCCAACAACTGAGCATAAGCAGAAAGACTGCTGCAAAACAGCTCTCCCAAAGAGAGAGGCTGGCCCTGTTGCAACAACAAAAAATCCCCCTCGCTGTTATCTCGCAGCGAGGGGGAATTTTTATGTGATGTTGGATTGGAATATCATGAAAATTCAAATTGAAAATATCAGGAATCAATGGACATGGTGCCCTTCAGCAGGACAAAGATGTAGGGAGAGGTCTTGCCATCGACCGTGATGGTCTTGATGCTGACGGAAATCTCTTCCGGGACGTAAGAGGCGGTCTTACCGGAGGCAGAGTTATTGGGCTGCTTGGCATTATGGACAGGAAGGAACAGCTTGTACTGCTTGTTCAGGAAAGTAGTGGATGCTGCATAAAGCTGCGCCGAGTTCAAATCTTTATACGTTTTTCCACCGAAATCCTGAATGGGGGCACTATAAAAAGTGTAGGCAGCAACGGGAGATTCGTCGCTCCGGAGGGCGGCAAGATTATTGCCTAATATTGCAGAGCTGATGTACTGATACTTGGTTTCATCTGGGTCGCCCAGAGCTTTCTTGATGGAATCGTAGGCGATCTCTCCATAGCCCGGATTGTCATCCTTGGTATACTTTGTGTCAGAGCTGAGTGCGTCCAGACCTGCTTGAAGAGCATTGTCGAGGTTCTTGCTCTCCTTCAGGTCGTAGCCGGTCTTTGCGCTGGCTGTTTTGATAAAGACGGAAGTGTCGTATTTGGGGTCTGAGCCGCACGCTGTAAAGATACACAGGGAGACTGCACTGGCCGCAACGGCGGCAAGGATTCGTTTGAGCATTTTCATAAGATGCCTCCTAACATTGTGAAAATCGATGATGCAGAACAGATTGTGTATTCTGCTGTTAAATTGAGTATACCCCCCCTCCTAAAATATTCAATTAGTAAATCTCCCAAAAATCTGTAGAAGATTTTGTGGGAAATGAGGAAGAGAAAAGCCGCCTCAGCGACAGAAAACAAAAAGACCTCCACCATGCAAAGCATGGCAGAAGTCTTTGTATCAAAAACTATGGTTACAGCATCTTGGAGAGGAATGCCTTCAGGACGCCGGGTGCTTGGGGTTGGTGAACAGCTCCTGCGGCGGCTCATCCTCCTGGATGCGGCCCTCGTCAATGAAGATGACGCGGTTGGAGACTTCGCGGGCAAAGCCCATCTCATGGGTGACCACCAGCATGGTGATGCCGGTGTGAGCCAGCTCCTTCATCAGCTCAAGCACTTCACCGACCATCTCGGGGTCGAGGGCGCTGGTAGGCTCATCGAAGAGGATGACGTCCGGGTCCATTGCCAGCGCCCGGGCCGATGGCGATGCGCTGCTGCTGGCCGCCCGAAAGGCTCTTGGGGTAGACGTTGGCCTTGTCGGCCAGACCTACGCGGGCCAGAAGCTCGTCGGCGCGCTTGGAGATGGCCTCTTTGTCCTTGAGCTTGAGCAGGCTGGGGGCCAGCTCAAGGTTCTTCTTGACGGTCAGGTGGGGGAAGAGGTTGAAGTGCTGGAACACCATGCCCATCTTCTGGCGGACAGAGTCGATGTGGTCGTCGTCCACCTCCACGCCCTCAAATTTGATGCTGCCGCCGGTGGGGATCTCCAGCCGGTTCAGGCAGCGCAGGAAGGTGGATTTGCCGCAGCCCGAGGGGCCGATAAGGCAGACCACGTCGCCGCGGTAGATGTCGATGTCGATGCCCCGCAGCACGTCCAGAGTGGGGGCAGCCTGCTTTGCGCCCTTCCGCTTTTCGCCGCCGTAGGTCTTGGTCAGGCCCCGGACTTCCAGGATCTTATCGGTCACTTTGTGCCAGCCTCCTCTCAAATTTTGCAAGCAGCCAGGTAAAGATCATCACCAGCACCAGATAGATCAGTGCCACGCCAAACAGGGGGAACATGGCCTCGTAGGTGCGGTTCATGATGCCCTGGGCCGCATACAGCAGCTCCTTGCCGCCGATGACGGTGATAAGGGAGGTATCCTTCAGCAGCATGATGAACTCGTTGCCCAGGGCAGGCAGCACCGCCCGGATGGCCTGGGGGATGATGATGACCACCATGGTGGTGATGTAGTTCAGGCCCAGGCTGCGGCCGGCCTCCATCTGGCCGGGGTCAACAGCCATCAGGCCGCCCCGGATGATCTCGGAGACGTAAGCGCGAGTTGATGCCCAGCGCCAGAGCGCCTACCATGGTAAAGTTGCGGCTGTTGTTGAAGATGACCATGCTCATGATCAGCAGCTGCACCATCATGGGGGTGCCCCGGATCACGGTGGTGTACACCTGGCACACGGCGTTAAAGACCCCCAGCACCGGTTCGAGCGGCCGGGGCGCTGCTGGTCGTGGGCCACACGCACCAGCGCCACCACGCTGCCCAGCAGGACGCCCATGGCCAGAGCAATGGCAGTGACCAGCAGGGTGGTGCCTACGCCCCCGATGTACTGGAGCCAGCGGTCCTTCAGGACAAAGGCCTGATAAAATTTGTAGAACAGCTCCTGCCCCATGTCCAGCCGGCCGCCGCTTTTCAGCAGCTGGCTCAGCAGTTCGTATTGTGCGGCCATTCGCATCCTCACTTTCTTTTCGTCTGTTGTGATCTTGTCAGAATTTTGTAACCTATATCCCTTAAAAAAGGGAGGTGCCCGGTGGGCCGCCTCCCCTTGAGGGGTCTGTTTACTCAGCCTTGATGTACTTGTCCACGATGGCCTGCAGGGTGCCGTCGGCCTTCAGCTCCTCCAGAGCGGCGTTCACAGCCTCCAGCAGAGCGGTGTTGCTCTTGTTCATGCCAATGGCGTAGTCCTCCTCGGCGTAGCTGGTGTCCAGGATCTTCAGGCCGGGGTTGGACTCCACATAGGCCTTGGCGGGCTCGTTGTCGATGACCACAGCGTCCACCTGGCCGTTGTTCAGGCCTGTACAGCGGTCAGGCCGTTGTCGTAGGCCACCACGGCGTCCTCGCCAAAGTCGTCGGAGCAGTACAGGTAGCCGGTGGTGCCGCGCTGGGTGCCGATCTTCTTGCCGGCCAGATCGTCCACAGAGGCAATGTCGGAGCCTCGGGCACGATGACGGACTGGATGCCGGTGGCGTAGCTGTCGGAGAAGGACATCACAGCCATCCGCTCATCGGTGACAGTGATGCCTGCCATGGCGATGTCGGCCTTGCCCTGCTGCACGCTGAGCAGAGCGGCGTCAAAATCCATGTCGTCGATCTGCAGCTCCAGGCCCAGCTTGTCAGCGATGGCCTGTGCAGTGTCCACATCGATGCCCTCAATGGTGCCGGCGTCGGTGGTCATCTCGTAGGGAGGGAAGGTGGCGTTGGTGGCCATGGTCAGCTTGCCAGCCTCAACGGTGGTCAACTCAGCAGCGGCAGCGCTGGTGGAAGCAGCCTCAGAAGAAGCAGCAACAGAGCTTGCAGCAGCGGAAGAAGCGGTGGAGGCAGAGCCGCCGCAGGCGGTCAGGGCCAGAGCAGCAGCGGAAACAGCGGCGGCAGCAGGAAGCTGCGGCGAGAGATCTTTTTCATATTCAAACACTCCTCTTTATGTGCATATCGTTTGCATCTCTCTGCTGCGATGCGATTCATCGAAAAATCAGAGAGCGTGTTTAGTATAGGTTGTACAATTTGAAAAGTCAAGTGTTGTGCAAAAATTCCATCAAATTGAAACCGAATTGCAAACAATTATGCAGAATAAAGCTTGAGAGCGATGTATATATGCAGAACCTCTCAGTCTGCCCGGATGCGAAAGCCTCTCCCTTTGGGAGAGGTGTCACCGCAGGTGACGGAGAGGGCAAGCCACAGAGGAAAGAATCTCTGCGCAGCGATAAGCTGTGTTTTTGTTAGAGCTCGATTATCACTGCGTCTCCCATTCTTTGTCAGCGTCCTTGCCTCTCAGGCGCTTCGCGCCAGCTCTCCCAAAGGGAGAGCCATTATACGCTTCTTGCCAGCTCCTCCCGGCTCCGCTTCGGCACGCAGTAGTCACCGTTCTCATCGAGGTAATACTTGATGCCGGTCTCCTCCGTCATCGGTACGACCCTGGCGGCATGAGTGGGGCAGCCAAGAGCGACCATGAATGCCAGCTTGTCCGGCGCGGCGATGCCCAGCAGCTCGCTCAGGGCGGGCTTGTTGATGGCGCCCATGATGCAGCTGCCCACGCCCTTGGCCCATGCGGCGAGGGTGATGTTCGCCAGCGCGATGCCGGTGTCGGTGTTCAGGTCGCCGGGGATGGAGCTGTCCTGCACGACGGCCAGATACATCACAGGCTGCTCGTCGGCTTTGGGAGCACCCTGCTCCGGCGGCAGATAGGCGGCCCACTTGACCAGCGGATGGACCTTTTTCACCATCTCGGGGCTCTGCACCACCACCAGCTTCACGGCCTGACGGTTCGCGCCGCAGGACGACAGGCGCAGGGCCTCCACCATATCGTCCACCACATCCTGCGGCACCGGCTTCTGGGCGAAGCGGCGGTAGGTGCGGCGGGTGTTGAGCGTTTCCATAACAGACATCGGCAGACACTCCTTTACTATATAAGTACAGCCTGATTATAGCATAGCAGCAGGCGCAGTGCAAGGAATTTGGATGCGGCGGCAAACACGGACAAGACACGTCTGCGAGATGAAGAAATGAGAGAAAAATCCATAAACCGGAGATAAAAATGACGATATGATGTTAATGGGCACTAACATACTGGGAAAATATTGACAAAAAGCAGAAGATGCCCTATCATTAGTTATGACAAACTAACCGCCTTTTGCGGAGACGCGCAAAGGAAAACAAGAAGAAACAAAACAGTTTATGAGGTGCAAGAAAATGACCAATATGACTCGTCGTAATTTCCTGAAGAGCGCTGGTGTGATGACTCTGGCTGTGGCAGCAGCGGGTGTTCTCTCTGGCTGCAATAGCAGCAAAATCCTGTGATGGCAGATGTCAAGGTCCAGTATTGGCGCAAGAGCAACTTTTTGGGCAATCAGAAGGTGGGCAACAATGATGAGTACGATGAGACCGTCAGCGTGGTAAAGAGCGGCAAGGTCAAAAAGGAGCAACTGCAGAAGCTGGGCAATGTAATGGTGAATACAGGCTATAAGCTGAGCGATAGCACGGCAACCGAGTTTGACGTGGACTGGACCCAGGAGCCCCCGGTGGCAAAGGTCGTGGTGGAGCTTGAGCCTGCCCCGAGAGGCCACAGAAAAGCAGCAGCACCCCCGGCTGTGCATTGGCAGCGCACAGCGGGGGTGCTGTTTTGTGATCTATTTGCGTTTCCAGAACGGGGCGTGGGGGCATGGGCAGACCCAGCACCAGCGCGATGCCCACAGCCAGCGTCACGGCGACCTTGAAGGTGGAGATGCCGTTGGCCAGCGAAAGGCATTCTCGCCCTGGATGAAGTAGTAGGCGGTGTAGTAGATGCCCGCACCGGCACCAGCGGAAGATGCCGGTCAGCAGAAAGACCGTTACCGGCGTTTTGAGCAGGATGGCGCAGATACGTGCCGCCAGCGACAGCGGGATGACCGCGATGAGGGAGGCTGCTGCCGCGTCGGCCCCATACAAGACCGCCAGCTCATAGATGAACCAGCCACCGCGCCACCAGCGCACAGCAGGGAGGGTGCGCCGGGGGCAGGCGAAGAGGACGGCGAAGCTCAGCGTCCCCGCCCCGGCCAGAAAGAATTGTGCCACCAGCTGGCCGAGCTGTGTGCTTGTCAAGGTCATCATACCACCGTCACCCCCGTCAGGATCGAAGTAAGGCTCAGCACGAGGCCGGTGCCGATGGCGATGCTGGCCGCGATGAGCAGGGCGTCTATCATCGGATGGTGCCGGAGAGGTAGTCGCCCTGCACGAAATCCCGGATGCCCATGGTGAAGCGATGCCGGGGTCAATATCATCAGGCACCGATGATGGCGTGGCTGGCCTCAGTGTCCAGCAGATGGCACCCCAGAATGCAGACCAATGTAATGAGCGCTGCCGCCGAGATCTTGCGGAAGCCGTTGGAAAGATTCTTCTTTTCGCAGAGCAGCAGATAACCGCTGACGATGAGACCCGCCGCCGCTGCCGCCAGCGCCGAGCGTATCGTGCCGCCGAAGATGAGCGCAAAACAGGCTGTGCCGCTCATCCCGGCGAGGAGCTGGGTCTTCCCTTTGGGGAAGGGGATGCGCCGGGCATCGGCCAGGCGGTGTTCAGCCTCGTCCAGTGTGACGCCCCCGGCTGCTATCTCGCGGGAAAGGGCGTTCACCGCGGCCACCCGGCCCAAGTGAGTCGTCCGCACCGGGACGTTCCGCACTTCGGCGATCTCTGCCGTGCCGGCGCTGGCGAAGATGCCGTTGGTCAGCACGTAGACGTGGAACTCCCGCAGATGGAAGCTGCGGGCCATGATCTCCATCGTCTGCTCTACCCGGAAGACCTCTGCTCCGTTTTCCAGCAGCGTCTCGCCCGCCGCCATGATAAAGTCCATGATGCGGCGCCGCTGCTCGTCGCTGGGATATAACTCTCTGCTGTCCATTCCGGCCCTCCCTGTCATGCCCGCCAAAGGGGCATATCATCTCATGCTATACTGTATCATAATTCTGGCGGCTTGCAAAGGCGTCTTTTCACATTTTTGCACAACTTCCGTCCTTGCCGTCGGGGGCGCAGTGTGTTACACTGATAACAACTATGGAAAGATCCAGAAACCACAGGAGGAAATGACCGTGAAGCAGAGTCTGAGTTTCGCGCGCCGTCTGACGGCGCTGGTGCTGGCAGCTGTGATGCTGTGCGTGGCTGTCCCGGCGGCCTTCGCCGAGGATGCCGCACCCGGTGCCACCACCATTGGCGGTGCAAACACCACCCTTATCCCTGAGGAAGAGGAAAATTGTCTGAGCTGGCTCTTCGGCTCCAAAGATAAAATTACACTGCCCTATCTGAACATCAAGGGCAAGGGCCTGCGCCGGAACGTGTCGCTGGACCTCGTGGACTGCCTGGTGGGCATCACCTACACGGAGCTTGGCTCCATCGGCAGCTATGTCAGCGCCAGTGCCGCGCAGGAGGCGTGGAAGGCCCAGGCCGTGGCCATCCACTCCTACCTCGAGTACCATAAGCAGTACGGCTCCTCGGCCAACGCCCTCATCTACACCCCCGTGGAGGACATCCCGTCCTCGGCCCGGTCGGCTATCCGCAAGGCGGTGGAGTCGGTGAAGGATGAGGTGCTGACCTGCAACGGCAGCGTCATCGACGCCGTCTGGTCGGCCAGCGCAGGCTACAACACCCAGACCGGCATCTACGGCACCTGCTCCAGCCTCGACGCCTGGGGCTCGGATGTGCCGTATCTCAAGAGCGTGGAAAGCCCTATGAGCGCCAGTACCACGAGAAGATGCGCCGCATCATCGGCAAGGATTATGACTATGTCGAGTACAACGACAGCCGCACCGGTGAGCCCTACCAGAGCGCCGACACCACCCACAAAGACCTCGGCGGCTTCGTCCAGTACAATACGCTGGTGTCCAATGGCCGCAGCTACCGCTATATCGGCCAGTTCGTGTCCTCCCGCTACTGCTTCGATTTCGGCACGGATGCAGCGGGTGTACCCTGTATGTACTACTACGGCTTCGGCCACGGCGTGGGCATGAGCCAGTGCGGCGCTGTGGGCTACGCCGCCGAAGAGGGGATGGGCTACCGCGACATCCTGAAGCACTACTACTCCGGCGTTTCCATCCGGACGGTGGGCAGCGGCACGAGCTCCGGCGGCGGTCTGTTCGGCTGGCTGCGCCGCCTGCTGGGCATGTAAAAATCAAAAGGAATTGCGCAAAATACTTCTCAAATGAGACGTGATTTGGTATACTGTACACGCTTGTACACAAGAGACGGACGATTTCGCGTTTCACGCTCCGGAAGCGGGAGCGATACGATAAAGAACAACAGTTGGAGAGAACGGAATGCAGTTGGAGAAGGAAAAGAAAGAAAAGCGGGAGCGGGAGCGCTGCCGCGCACTGGCGCAGCGCATCGCGGAGGAGGCAAACCCCGCCTCGGCGGCCCTGCTGGGAGAGCAGATGTCCCTGCTGACGGAAGCCCTGCACCGTGCAGGTGTGGAGGCAGAAGAGTGGACAGAGGCTCTGAGGCAGAGCTTCTTGTGGTGGCAGACCCCGCGTGGGAAACGCTGCCCGAGACCCTGCCCGCCCGGGTGCTGCTGGTGAGCGATGAGAGCACCGTTATGGCGGGCTGGCCGAGCAGCTGGCCCAGAGAGGGTATTTCCGCGATTTTGGCTGGCGCAGCAAGGGCCGCGCCCAGCAGTCGGCGCTGTTCTGCACCAGCCAGCCCACTCAGCTGAAGATGGTGCGGGGCTACGAGATGGAAATGGACATCCTGCGTGACCGGATGGTGCGCGCCGAGCGCACCAGTGGCGAGGAAGCTGAGCTCATCGCCCGGCTGCGCAGCGACCTTTCGCTCAGCCGCAGCCACGAGCAGCAGCTGGAGAAGACACTGGGCGAGGTGACCGGCTCGAAGTTCTGGAAGATGACCTGGCCCATGCGCTATGTCGTCAGCAAGAGCCGCCAGCTCTGGCACACTCTGCCCTTCTTCGTGCTCCTGCGGGAGCTGCGCAGCGGCGGCATCGAGGGTGTGCGGGAACTGGCCCGCGCCCGCCGCGAGTACGCTGCCCTCTTCCCGGGCAAAGTCATGCGCGCCGACCGGTTCGCACCGGTGGAACTGCTGGTGCGGCAGGCAGGCAATCAGCCTGCAGGCCCCAGGATCAGCATCGTGGTGCCGCTCTACAACACCCCGCTGGACTTCCTCGAAGAGCTGCTGGATTCCGTTGTGAACCAGACCTACCGCAACTGGGAGCTCTGCTGTGTGGACGCCGGCACCGCCCCGGGTGTGGGCGAGATGGTGCAGCAGCGCGCCGCTGTGGACCCTCGTATCCGCTACAGGAAGCTGGAGAAGAATGAGCTCATCCCCGGCAACACCAACAAAGGCATCGAGATGGCCACCGGCGACTTCATCGCCCTGCTGGACCACGACGACATCCTCCATCCTGCGCCCTCTGGTACGCCGCCAAGGCCATCGCCGAGCAGGGAGCCGACTTCGTCTATACCGATGAGGCGACCTTCGAGGCAAGGTGGAGAATGTGGTGCTCTACCACTTCAAGCCGGACTTCATGCTGGACAACCTCCGCTCCAACAACTATATCTGCCACCTGACCCTCTTCAGCCGCCGGCTGATGGATGCTGCAGGCGGCCCGGAGCGGATGGAGTACAACGGCAGTCAGGATTACGAGCTCTTCCTCCGCCTGACCGAGACGGCCCGGAAGATCGTCCACATCCCCATGCCCTCTATTACTGGCGTTCCAGCCCGGCAGCACGGCCAGCGACATCTCCGCCAAGACCTACTGCATCGACGCGGGCATTGCTGCCTCAAGGCTCATTACGCCCGCTGCGGCGTGGCCGTGGACGATGTGTCCCTCATCCCGGGTACGCCGGGCTACTACAAGACCGATTATACCATCGACCATCCGGGCCGGGTGAGCATCCTCATCCCCACCTGCGACCACATCCGCGACTTGGTGACCTGCGTGGAGTCCATCTACGCCCGCACCACCTACCCGGATTTTGAGATCATCCTCATCGAGAACAACAGCAAGGCCCCTGAGACCTTCCGCACCTACGAGCGGATGCAGAAAGAGCACCCCGATAACCTCAAGGTCGTCACCTGGGAGGGCAAGGCTTCAACTACAGCGCCCTGAACAACTTCGGCGAGAAGTTCGCCACCGGTGAGTATCTGCTTCTGCTCAACAACGACACCGAGGTCATCACCGCCGCCTGGCTGGAAGAGATGGTCATGTACGCCCAGCAGAAGCGGGTGGGCTGCGTGGGTGCCAAGCTGCTCTACCCGGACGATACCATCCAGCACGCCGGTGTCGGCTTCGGCATCGGCGGCGTGGCGGGCCATCTGCACAAGTACTATCCTGCCAGCTCCGACGGCTATATGGGCCGCCTGAACTATGTGCAGGACGTCTACGCCGACACCGCCGCCTGCCTGCTCATCCGCAAGGAGATCTACGACGAAGTGGGCGGTCTGGACGAGAGCTATGCCGTGGCCTTCAACGATGTGGACTTCTGCGTCCGCGTCCGTCAGGCAGGCTACACCAACGTCTTCACTCCGTTTGCCCAGCTCTACCACTACGAGAGCAAGAGCCGCGGCATGGAGGACAACCCCGAAAAGCAGAAGCGTTTTCAGGGCGAGGTGCTGCGTTTTCAGGCCCGCTGGGGCGACCTGCTGGCTGCAGGCGACCCCTGCACCAACCCCAACTTCGACATCCAGCGCGAAGATTTCAGCCTGAAGATATTACCGCTGGAATAAATAAAAGAGGAACAACCTCTCAGTCTCGCTTCGCTCGCCAAGACCGGGTTGCGGCACCCAGCATCCGCTTCACTTTGCTTGCGTATTGCTGGCCGCTGCCCCAACAATGACTCCCTGCTTCCGCCACTGGCGGCGGTCGTCATTGTTGCCCCTAAAAAGGGGAGCCCTTGGCATGGCGGAAAGGTCTGAGCTAGAAAAATGAGGAGCATAAAACTTGGAACTCTCTGCCTGTATCGTTGTCTATAACGGCTGTGACGAAGCCCTCAAGGCGGCGCAGACGGTGCTGCAATACACCCGCCGCCACCCGCTGACCCTCTATCTGGTGGACAACGCCAGCCCCGACGGCAGCGGCGCACGTCTGGAAGCCGCCGTGAAGGGCGGCGCTTTGAGCACTCAGCCCGGCCAGAAAGTCGAGGTGCGCTGCCGCAAGGAGAACGGCGGTTTCGGCACCGGACACAACACCGTCCTGCCGGAGCTGACGAGCGACTATCACTTCATCCTGAACCCGGACATCCAACTCACTGCTGATACCCTCAGCGACCTGGCCGACTGGATGGCCGCCCACCCGGATGCTGTGATGGCCCGGCCGGGGCTGCGCTTCCCGGATGGCCGTCCCCAGAGCCTGCCGCTGCGGCGCTGTGCGCTGCGGCCTATGGTCTACCGCCAGCTGCCGTTTTTGAAATTCTGGGAGAAATATAACCGTGCGTATTTGATGGAGGGGGAGGATCTGTCCGCTCCCGTTGAGATCGAGTTCTGCACCGGCAGCTTTTCCGCCGTGCGGACGGCGGAGTTCAAGGCCGTGGGCGGCTTCGATGAGCACTACTTCATGTATGTGGAGGATGCCGACCTGACCCAGAAGATGCGCACCACCGGCAAAGCTACCTCGTGCCGCAGTACACCGCCATCCATGCGTGGCATCGTGCGGCCCACCGCAGCCTCAAGCCCTTTTTGTGGCAGACCGGGAGCCTGCTGCGGTATTTCCACAAGTGGGGGTTCAAGTTCTGAGCCTTTGCTGATGAAACAAAAGAGCGCTCTCCGCATAC
>ENA-OQDD01000166-OQDD01000166.1-human-gut-metagenome-genome-assembly--contig:-NODE-166-length-26861-cov-2.759632_pt1 | contig 26861 bp, 25 predicted proteins | sample MGYA00242507_ERZ504598 | MGnify/ENA primary metagenome ERZ504598 (study PRJEB26092, sample SAMD00036318) | human gut metagenome | host: Homo sapiens | study: EMG produced TPA metagenomics assembly of...
CATACTATCTATATCATAGTGAGTCAATAGGAATACCATTTTACGCCAAAAGAAACGGATGACCTTCATCACCCGTTTCTCTCATTCTGCTCCAATCAACACATTCTTCCCCGCAAATGCAAACCCATAATGCCGGATCCTTTCCTGCGGCACGCCAAGGGCCACCAGTTCTGCGTCGTATTTTTTATCCACGATCTGTTTTAAAGCCTCCTGCACCGCATCTTCCAGTGTCTCCTTTTTTACCCGGCTGCAGACTTTAAATTCAATAATAATCGCCGGATCTTTTTCTCTATTCTTCGGAATCATCATCACATCATACCGTCCAAATCCACTTTCCCGATTCGACCGGATCTGATAACACTCCGCACGCTCTGCCATCAGTCCCAGGACGAAGCCATGATAGAATCGTTCCGGCTCCAGACTTTCACTGTTCTCTCCGCCAACGTCAAAATGGCTGAATGTTGCAAGTGACACTTTATTCATATAATAATTCATCGCTTCCAGATCGCCCTGCATCAGTGCTTTCACAAAGCTGCTGTACCCAGCTTCCGATGCTTCAAACCATCCGCGGAACATATCATCAAACATGCTCACCGTTTCCAGATTGGTGATACGGAGCTGATACCACGGCTTCAAAGTAATTCCGCGATACTCCACCTCTTCCGCTTTCAGATAACCGCTCGCGAGCAGCAGACTCCAGATTGCATTTTCATTGTAATCCAGCTGTTCAAACACCATCTGCTCATCAAAGTTCACCGTGACTGCCTGTCCGTTCAGTAGATCTTCCATATACTCTTTGATTTCCGGCGAGGCGGTGCGGATCAGCTTTCCTGCCAGACCGTTCGAACTCGTATCTGCCCAGTACGGGCGCAGTTTCTTTTCTTTTAAATAATTGGTAATCGACCATGGATTGTAGATATCGCGGTGTCCGCCAAAGATAAATCCATCATACCACTGCTTCACAACGTCCTTTTTGTCTCCCATTCCGAACTCGTCCAGAGATGCAAAAACTTCCTTTTCGGTAAATCCAAAACATTCCGCATACAGATCCGATGTCGTCGTCACCACACGCAGATTATTTAAGTCAGAAAAAATACTTTCTTTCGAAACCCTCGTGATTCCGGTCATCATCGCACGTTCCAGATAAGGATTCGTTTTAAACGTCGCATTAAACAGATCCGCACAAACGTTGTAAATTCCGCCCAGTAGCCATGGACATACGCTTCCTGCATCGGCGTGTCGTACTCATCCAGCAGAATAATCACTCTTCTGCCGTAATACCGCGCCAGATACATACTCATATTATTGAGTGCCGCTGCGGCCTCCGCATCACCCATATGCAGATTGACCTCGTTGTATGCTTTCTTCTCATTTCCGCTCAGCAGATCCCCATCCAGAAGATAACGGTTTTCTTCATACACTCTCGCAATCTGCTGTTTGATCTGAATTTTTGCTTCCGAAAGCTGATCTGCTTTCACGGCTGCAAAACTCAAAAAGATCACCGGATACTTTCCCTGCAGTTCCCGATATTTTTCTTCTTTCCAAACGCCAAGTCCTTCAAACAGATCGCCCCGGGCGGCATATTTATTAGAGAAAAAGCAGTCCAGCATGCTCATATTCAGTGTCTTGCCAAAGCGGCGGGGGCGGGTGATCAAGGTGATTTCATCCCCGTTTTCCCACCAGTCTTGATGAAGTGAGATTTATCCACAAAGAAATAATGGTTTTCCCTTAAGGATGCAAAATTCTGTTTTCCTATACTGATTACTTTTTCCATCCATCACACCTGCTTTCGGAATTTGTCCTTTTCTCGATTATACACTATCCTTTCCTGAATTCCAATCTTAAAACATCCTATTCGCCGCAAACGTAAAAAACAATAACGCCAGAAACAGCACTTCCAGCACCGCTCCCAGAATGGTAATGATCTTTCCCGTCTTCTCTTTCCAGATTTTTTTCATCCCCAGATACAATAGAATTCCGATCACCGCGCCAAGCGTATTATCGATCACATCCGTAATATCACTCGCGCCGATCGCAAAAATATACTGCGTCACCTCAAAAAACAGGCTCAGTCCCGATGCAAGGAGAATGCGGTTCTGGATTTCGCTGTCCGGATAGAAGGCTGAGATGCAGAGGCCGAACGGCAGAAAGACCAGCATATTTTCGATAATTTCACTAATCTGCACTTTCCCGTTCACCACAACCGACGCCGCATACGGAATCAGATTAATCCCCCGCAGGTGCGGAATTTCTTCCGGGCGCAGAGCGAATTTGAATAAAATGCACCAGACAAGCAGCGCCAGGTAAATGCCGAATACCACAAGTAATGCTTTTGATTTTTTCTCGTTTTTCCAGGTCATGTTCTTTCCTCTCTCATCTTCACTTGATAAGAGGATTCTACCAAAACATTCTTAGGATTCCGCTTCTTCTTTTCCAAAGAAATCCCAATAAATTTCCTAAGATTTTCTGATGCTCAGATTCTTTTACATTTCTTCGTCATGCCAATTTATTATATCTTTCATATCAATTATATCTTTTACATATCACAAAAAAACTGTGTATAATACCCCGTGTGCAGAGAAATGAATCAAAATGAAAATCCCATGTTCCCCTGGGACAGCAGTATTCTCCCCACTGCTGTCCCTCCTTTCAGGGAAACTGTTACTGACAGTTTTCTTTGGTGTAGACGAAAAGAGGAGGCTGTGCAGCGACCACAGCCTCCTCTTTTCTATCTTTTTCGTTTTTCTTTTTGTTTATTTCTTAATCTCATACCCGCAATACTGCATCACCAGCTCGCAGAACATCGCATTCGCCCAGGAGAACCACTCTCTGGTGTAAACGGTCGGATCATCTACGAAAACACCCTCGTGCATCAGTCCTGTACCCCCGTCGGTTGCCATCAGTTCGTGGATCATCTGATGTTTCTCCTCCTTTGTCGGTGCGGTCAGTCCCTCGATGGCTTTGGAGATGTGCCATACGTAGCGAACCGGTGTGTGCGGGCTTCCGATACCGGAAAGCTTCGTTCCTGCATAATAGAACGGGTTTGCCTCGCTTAAGATCAGCTTTCTTGTGTTGTCAGCCACTTCCTGGCTTTCCGGCTCGTAGCCGAGATAGCTCATAGCCAGAAGACTCGGTACATTGGCATCGTCCATCAGATTATACTGGCCAAAGCGTCTACCTCGTAAGCATAAACATCGCCAAGTCCCCAGATATGGGTGGTACCGTAAGTCTCAATGGCCTGTTTTACGGTCTTTGCCATCTCTTCTGCTTTCTTCGCAATCTCCTCTTTTCCGCCGACGAAATCTGCGATCTCCTTCAGATAATTCAGAACGACAACCGCAAACATGTTGGACGGAATCAGATAACCGTAACGGCAGGAATCATCGCTTGGACGGAAGCCGGACCAGATCAGGCCGATGCCGGATTTTACCTGCGCACCTTTTCCATCGCGGGAAAGCGTATCGGTGTAGGAGCAGTTTTTACGGATGAAGCTGTACGGGGATTTCTCCTCGTGGTTCATTTCAGTCTCAAATACAGTCAGGATTTTGTCAACACCTTCCCAGAAAACCTCGTCAACTGATCCGTTCTTCCGGTGTTCTTCCAGACAGATAGGAGAACTGCAGCGGATAGCAGAGAGAATCGATCTCATACTTTCTCTCCCAGATCCACGGTCCCATATCGGTCTCGTCCTTCTCCCAGCAGTTGCCGTTCGGTCCTTCGTTGAATGCGTTTGCGTATGGATCGATGTTGATGCACATAAACTGGCGGCGGATGAGGCCTGCGATCAGGTCAGCCAGCTCCGGGTCGTTCTGCGCCGGAACAAGGTACGGGCGCAGCTGTGCTACCGAGTCACGCAGCCACATTGCCGGGATATCTCCGGTGATGACGTAGGTGCTGCCGTCCTCCATTTTCTTTACGGTTGTGTCGAGGGTATTGGAGTAGCATCGCTCAAACATATCAACGATTTCCGGCTCGTCTTTCAGTTTTTCTCTCAGGCTTAAAATCAGCTCCTGAACGGACTTTGGTAATGTCTCTTTCATTCTTTTTTCATCCTTTCGCTCAATTTTTTCATTTCCCGTTATCCTGCAACAGGGCATCTCCGTAATCGAAAATGCCCTGTTGTAGTTCTTATAAAGTTAATGTATCAAACTTATTTCTGTGCGTCAATCTGTTTCTGAGCTTCCTCGCGGATGGTCTCCCAGCCTGCTGTCTCAAGCTCAGCATCGATGGTTTTTACAAGCTCTCTTGGATCCTGTGCGCCGGTGAATAACTCAGAATAGTATTTTTCATATACGGCACGGCAGTTTGCAAGCTCTGTTTCGATGTTGGAGGTATCCAGGTTGAATCCAAGCATCTCAGACGGAGTTGCTTTCTCGTTCAGCTCTTCTACTTCATCCCACTGGTTGAAGTCAACATCGTCTGTCTGAGTTACGTTGAAGAAAGTACCCTGGGTATATCCGGCCATACCCCAGTCAGTGGTCAGGCGGTGTACCTTATTGTCATCGGTGTACTCGAAGTCTTTTCCTTCTGCTCCATAGTAGAACCAGTCACGTACTTTGGAATCCGTATTTACCAGGTTCAGAAGCTGAAGTGCTTTGTCCGGGTGCTTGCATCCGGAGTAAATACCATTGATGGAACCACGTACAGTTGTGTTGGAAACGACTGTGTTGCCATACTGTACTGCTGAACAATTGGCGATACCATTGTTCGGACCCCATGTTGTTTTTGCAGCGCCGCTCCATCCCTGTGCAACAAAGAACATTGCGTATTTGCTGGAATCATCTGCTGTCGGAGCGTCTCCGTTGATGATGCCTCCTGATACATTTTACGAACGATATCCAGGTTGGAAAGGATTTCTTCGTCATCCAGCGGATTGACAACGGTCTTGCTGTCATCGCCGTATTTAACGCCGATTGCCGGAAGTCCGGAGCTTAAATCATCGTAGTTCAGGTTCAGCAGGAAGTTTGCACCATTTTTGGACATGAAGTACGGAGATCCGCCTTCGCCCTCTTTTACTGTCTTCAGAGCATCGTACAGAGTATTGAAATCTGTTACAGAATTTACATCAATGTTATATTTGTCTGCAATATCCTGATCCCATACAAAGTACTCGGAAAGGGAGCTGTCTTTGTAGGTCGGTACGCCGTAGATTTTTCCATTTACTTCTACTGCTTTCCAGTAATCTTCCGGAATCATGTCATACAGCTCGGAAGCGTTGTCTTTGAGCAGATCTGTAATGTCCATCAGTGCGCCGGTGTTCACCTCAGAAGAGTAACGGTTCTGGTCGGTGAACAGGATATCGAAATACTCGCCGGAGTTTGTGATAACGCTTCTTCTGTTATCCCAGTCACCCCACGGAACGATTTCCATGTCTACATTAACGCCGATTTTCTCCTCCAGATATGGGTTGATCTGTGCAAGCCACTCATCATAATCCTTCGGCATTCCGTTACCAACCTGAATCCATTTCAGTGTAACAACTTCATCTTTTGCATCACTCTTTGAAGAGCTGCTGCTTCCGTTGCTGCTTCCGCAGCCTGCCAGCATGCCACCGGCCATAACAGCAGAAAGTGCAAGAGCTAAAAACTGTTTCTTTTTCATTGTAGCATCCTCCTGATATAAAATATAGAATGTTGAAATTATCCTTAACCGAAGCCTTTTGCTTCAGTATGAGATCCATAAAGGTAAATGGTCGATCAGCCTTTTACCGCACCGACCGTCAGACCGGAAATGAAGTATTTCTGGAAGAACGGATAGCAGCATGCGATCGGGATGATGATGATGATTGCCATCGCCATACGGGCGCCCTCTTTTGGCATCGAGTTCATGTACTGTGCCGTGGTAACGCCAAGAGACGGGTTGTTTGCCATCACCTCAATATTTCTCTGTACGTGATCCAGCAGAGCCTGCAGGGAATACAGCTTGGTATCGCTGATGTACAGGGAAGACTGGAACCAGTCGTTCCAGTAACCGAAGGTGAGGAACAGGGCGATCGTTGCCATCAGCGGTTTCGACAGCGGCAGGGCGATCTTTCCGAAAATCTGGAACTGGGTTGCTCCGTCGATCTGTGCCGACTCAATGATGGATTCCGGAATGTTGGTCTTGAAGAACGTTTTACAGATAACAACGTTGAACGAAGAAACACAAAGCGGAAGGATCAGCGCCCAGATACTGTTTTTCAGGTTGAGGAACTGTGTGTTAACTACATAAGAAGAAATCATACCACCATTGAAGATCATTGGAATAAAAACGACCATGGTGAAGAATCCGTTCAGTTTGTAGGTGCTTCTGGAAAGAACGTAACCCATCAGCATTGTAAGGGCAACTCCGATTACCGTACCGATAACCGTTACCGCAACGGAAACGCCAAGTGCAGTCACAATCATCTGTCCTTCCCGAAGAAGGAATTTGTAGGAATCCAGCGAGTATGCACTCGGGATAAACTGGTAGCCATTCATCTTGATCGAATGCTCGGAAGAAATCGAGATCATGAAGATGAATACCACCGGGATAATGCAGGCCAGGGCAAGGATCACAAAAATAACATTGAAAATTGCATTTGTAGATCCCTGGATCTGATTTAAATGTGAAGAGGAAGCCAGATCAAGATCTTTTTTCTTTTTTGCCATTTTTGTACCTCCTTAAATAATCGCGCTGTCTTCATCAATCTTCTTCACAATGGCATTGGCAAGAAGGATGGTGATGCAGCATGCAACAGACTGGAAGAATGTTGCCGCAGAAGTCATTCCGATCGGAGTGGAAGACTGCAGTGCGTTGTATACATATGTGTCGATAGTTGCTGTCGTTTTGAAGATCGAACCGCTTGCTCCCTGAGAAAGCTGGAAGAACAGTCCGAAGTCGGAGTAGAAGACCTTTCCGACATTCAGGATGAACATCATGATGATGACACTCTTTAAGCAAGGCAGGGTAATGTGCCATACCTGCTGTCTCTTATTGGCGCCGTCCATAACGGCTGCTCGTACAGTGTGGTATCAATACCGGAAATGCTGGACAGGTAGATAACCATGTTGTATCCGGTAGATTTCCACAGATACATGAAGATCAGGATAAATGGCCATACACCGGCACTCATGTACCACTGAATCGGTTCCTTGCCTGCATTTCTCATTATACTGTTGATCAGACCGTTGTCCTGGTTCAGGAATGCATCCAGGAAGTAGGAAGCTACAACCCATGACATGAAATATGGGAAGAACATCATCGTCTGATATACCTTCGACGCTCTTTTGTTGTGCAGCAGGCTGATCATGATAGCCAGTCCTACGGAAAATACCATACCAAGAACGATAAATGCAAGGTTATACAGGATTGTGTTTCTCAGGATGACGAACAGGTCGTTGGATCTGATCAGGAACGAAAAGTTTTTGAAGCCGGCCCAGTCACTGTGGAGCAGGTTATAAATGAAACTCTTTCCGCCGGTGATTTTGTAATTCTTGAACGCAATGATCAGACCGAACATAGGCAGGAAGCAGAACAGAATATACCAGATGGTGGTCGGCAGCGCCATGACGGTCAGCTCCGTGTCATTCTTGGTCCAGCGTCCTTTTTTCTTTTTGCTTGGTTTACTCAAGATTTTTTCCTCCTTCTCCCGATTGCTCGGGCTTATCACTTGATCCGTTTATCTTACAAACGGAATCCCGGTAAATAATCTTTCCGGGAATGCGGTATACCTCGCCGCTCTTTTTCTGCGGTTCATTCATATGTTTGATCATACGTTTTGCCGCAAGACGTGCAATCGCGTCGGTGTCAACCGCAACCGTGGTGAGCGACGGACTGCACAGTTGTGCATAAATGGAATCATCAAAACCGGTCACGGAAACATCCTCCGGTACGCAGATTCCACGCTCTTTTAATGCCTGCACTAATTTGAATGCGGTGGCATCGCAGTTACAGACAAATGCGGTGGGCAGCTTCTCCGGTAGCAAAAGCGGAATGGCAATGCCTTCCTCGCTTCGGTCCGGGATTCTCCACTCATTTTTCGGGGAAATTCCCTCCTCCAGCATTCTCCGCAGATATCCGAGATATCGGTCGGAAATACTGGTTGTACTTCCTACGGTTCCGACAAATCCGATGTCTGTGTGGCCCTGCTGGATCAGGTAATTGGTCAGCTCATAGGAGCTGTAAATATTCTCGGTGATGACGGAATCGGATTTGTGGGTTCGATCGTAGATGTCCACATACACTTTCGGGAGATCAATCTGTGCAATCTGCTCCCGGACACCCTTATCGAGAATACCAAGAAAGATCAGGCCGTCGAACAGCCTCTGGTCTGTATCGTGTTCATGTCCGACGGGAGTGTTGCTGTTGTCGGAGAAATCATGATACTCGAACAGGATGCTCTCTGCAGCTCGTAGATGATCCGCTCGTACATTGCCATATAAAATTTTCCTTCGTCTCCGGAGCTGAACCGCGGACTCATGATGATACCGACTTTTTTGCTCTTCCGTTTTCCGTAGTCCGGAAGGACATAACCGGATTCTCTCGCAAGCGCAAAAATCTTTTCTTTCAGTTCTTCTCCCACGCCGTCTTTTCCGTTCAGCGCCTTGGAAACTGTTACTTTACTGATGCCCAGCTTATCTGCCAGGTCCTGCATGGATACTGATTTTCTCTCTGCCATGTTACCAACAGCCCCTCTATTTGTTTCTTAACTTGTGTTTAGATGTTAACATCTTTTAGAAAGATTGTCAATAGCCTTTTCGTTATTTTGTATATTAAAATTCTTATTTTCCAGTCCTAATTTGTATAGATCGAGGAGTATTCTTCTGTTTCTTTTGATTTTTTAGACAGAAAATCTGTGTTCTTGTGTTAAGTCACATAACATCTTAATATTAACGCAGTACTTTTTCGCCTGTTTCATTTTTAACGAAAAAGCAGCGGAAAGTCTGATTTTTTCGTCTAATTGTCATACTCCCCGCTGTCTTTTTTCATCTTCTACTGTTTTTCATACTACCGCCAGACAGCCATGGCCTCATTGCCTAACACCGCCGTAAAACCGCGGAACAATGATTACCCGCAAATAAAGGTAACCACACCCTTGTCATTATCTGACAGACTTTCCATATCTTTCTCTGCGGTTCCCTGCTCCACAATCTCCACTCCATAACGGAACTCACTGAATCCGGACAGGTCCATCTTGAAGTTTGTTTCCCATGTGTTATTCATAATCCAGCTGTAAACCGGCCGTTTATTATTCTCCTCTTTGTTATCGCACAGAAGGATTGGGTGGGATTCCATCTCCCCCATGTAAAGTAACGGTGTGTCAAAAGTATTAACCAGAATCGTCTGATCTTTTGTCCGGTAAACGAGCCCTTCATCCGCAATATAGTATTCCATATTGGTGCCAGGAAGCTGATCAATACCAGGGCGCATGGTAACACCTCCGTTCTGGATCATCACTTCCGCATCCGGAAGATTTAACGATAACGGAAGGTACAGGCTTTCGATATCCTCGCTTAATGTTTTGGCTACCCGGTAAGAAAACTCAATTTTCGGAAGATGACGGTACATTTTGATCACAACACTGCTGTGATACGTTCCCTCCAGGGTAAAGATCAGTTCTACTTTGGTAAACACCGGTCCGTGATCCAGAATTTTCACATCCGTAAGGTCACCCTGATACTGCTCTGCGTGAAGTCCGCGGATATTTCTTCCGATCAGACTGCGTTCCGCATAAACACCCTTCCGTATTTCGGTGCGTTCATAAACCGGCGTGAAGAACGTTTCCAAACCGGATTTGCACATTTCAACCTCTGCTTTTTTATTGTAGAAGGAGGTAATGCCCTCTCCGACTTTCCATTTGATCTGAAAGAAATCGTTTTCCAGACCGTAAGGCAGTTTGTAACTTTCCGGATCGTACGTGTTCACAATATCGCGCACCCGCTCTGCGCCTACCCAGCAGTTCTGGTGAACAGGGTCTGGGACAGAGCCGGCTGCTCTTCGTACGTGAACGTTTTCTCTTCCATCGGCTCAAATTCTGCCAGAAACTTATCAGGACTCCGCGCGGATGAGCAGACAGCTGCACCTCCATCTCCTGTTTTGTTTTGTCATCGGTTACTTTAACTGCAGAAAGACTTAAAGTTTCTACGTAAAATTCTACCGGAAATACTCTCTTTTGATGGCTTGTGGAGACCGCTTTCACTTTGCCGGACAGATTGTAATACCGCAGGATATCACCCAGTTTATGGCACTGTTCATTTTTACGCATTGCCGCGGCCTCATGTGCCTTGGAAGCATAGCTGCTTTTCGCATATCCAGATTTGTTACCATGGTATCATACGGATTGGTTACCGTAGCAGAATGACCCAGGTGTGCTCTGCATACAAAAGAGAATTGTCGCCATAAGCCTGGATCAGTTCTTCGTTATGTACCCTGTTTTTTCTTCCAGTCGGTCGCAGATATGGTTCAGTCGTACGGCTTCTTTGTAATGTTTTACCGCATATGGTGTACTTCCAACGCCATTGCCCCACCAGTCATTGATGGCACCCCGATACACTGGTGCATCCTGCACTTTATCCCGGATTTTGTCATACAATTCCTGAAGCGTCACCATATGCATGGTGACTTCTTCGCCATATTTTTCATTAAACAGCGCAACCGTATCTGCAATGGCCGGGTTGATCGGCGCATTATCCGAAAAAACGCCGGAAACACTGGTGATATAGAAATCGTACGGATAACCGTTTTCTTCATATTCCTTTATGCTCGCAGCCAGATTCGTGTGCAGATTTTCCAGAAGTCCTGTCACATCACCATTCTTTTTGCCGAAGTAATTTTCTGTCATAAAGTTAACATTTTTATTCAGGACGATGCCGAGGGCATTTCCCAGGTTATAATGCTCACCATTCCATACCAGCAGACGCTGTCCGTTCTCATTTTCCCAGAAATACGGTTTCTGGTTCTGATACAGCGGATACATGCCGTGATGGGTATGGATATTGGTATACAAAAATTCTACTCCGTTTTCGATCAGGGCATCGCGCTGTCCCATGGAGATACCATTAATATCTGCAATCATGGCTGTTTTGATCTGGATTCCTTTTTCGCCGCAGATTTCCTGCATCGTATGGATTTTTTCTTTCAGATATTTGCAGTCGGCAAGATCATTAAAGTTCAGATAATTGGCAGACAGACCGATGTTTCCTTTTTTTACCAGATCGAAAAACTTTTCTTTTTCTTCCTCCGTTGCCATTTTGAAAAACTGCTCCACGCAGTACCATGTCTCACAGTTCCATTTCAGATCTTTCTGGGTTGTGTTGTTTTTGATTCCATTTTCAATCAGTTCGACTGCCCGGCGGATGTTGTTTGCCTGGTTGTAGATCACCTGCTCCTGCAGATCGGTGTATCCCACGTCAGTGTGGGAATGATGTACGATGTAGACTTCTCTGATTTTGTGTGTCATGATAATTTCTCCTTTTCCTGTTCTATGTTGCTCAAAATTTTTATCTCTCTTTACCCCACAGATGCCACCAGCATTTTAATCATTTCGCCCTCTTCCGGTACAATCCGGTATGTTCCGACCGCTGCAGGAACGATGGCGGTTTCTGCGTAATGTACCGTGAACGGTGCAAAGCTGCCATCCATGCTCTCGATGCGGGCACTTCGTCCCTCCACAAGATTCATCACATGAACCGTGTCATCCATCGAGATGGTGTGCGGCCCGGAAAGTGTATAGCGGATTGTGTCGATAAACTCGCGGCTGTGCAGTCCGGTGCGCTCTACTTCACAGTTTTCTGTTTTTTCCAGCGTTCTGGTCTGGCCGACGATATTGTCGTACACCCATTTGGTATCGCGGTTCCACTGGATATTTTTCATACCGTGGTCGAGATGGATCGGACGCGGCAGTCCATCCATGCCAAGGCGGCCCCAGTCCCAGAGTTTGAAGGTAAAAATATACGGTGTCGCACTGATTTCCAGCACCATTGTGTTTTTTCCTGAGCAGTGCACCGTTCCTGCCGGGATCAGCACATGATCGTGTTTTTTGACCGGAATTTTGTTGACATATTTTTCCGCAGGGAAAAGCTCTTCTCCTTTTTCTGCTGCACGAAGTTCCCGCTCCATCTCTTTTTATCCACGCCTTCTTTGAGGCCGAGGTATACATACGTTTCTTCGTCTTCATCGACATCCAGAAGATAGTAGCTCTCATCCTGCGTATATGGCATGCCGAATTTTTCATAGATATATTCGGTCAGCGGATGTACCTGCATGGAAAGGTTCTGGCCGCCCATCGTATCCAGCAGGTCAAAACGGATCGGGAATTCTGCGCCGAACCGGCCGTGGACTCTTTCACCCAGCAGTTCATGCGGCGCATAGAAGACAAGATCCTGTGCCGGTACTTTTAAGACTTTTCCGCCGATTTCCAGATTCAGGCTGTTTTCCTCCGGAACTCCGTCAAAGCTCCACGCGAAATTTTCCTTCGATGCATCCAGACCAAAGTTTTCCTTCATCCACTGACCGCCCCATACGCCAGGGTCGAAATACGGCTCCATACGAAATGGCTTTCTGGCAAGCTGCTGCAGTGCGCCTCGGAAGGCATTTCCCGTTGTAAGAACCGGTGCATTTTCTTTCTCCGTATCCAGAAGATACGTGAATTTTTCATACCGCTCTTTTTTATAGCGGTCCGCCAGACGCCATTCAATGAAAAATCCCCGTTTATATTTCGTCAGGATCGGATCATTATAATTGGTACTGTGCCAGTTTGGCATGCCGCTCCGGTAGCGGAGCTGAATTTCCCATCGGGTCAGATCACAGTAGACAAGAACATCTGCTTCGGCCAGAAGCTCTGTCGCTGTACCAACGATCACGATCAGACCACCGTTTGTATCTTTTTCTTCCGCACGTTCTGTCTCAATTGCTTTTTCATGGTTTCCAGCTTTTCGCTCTCAAACCAGGTGTCTATGGTTTTATGACACATAATGCCGAAAACACGGTCATCGGTGATGTAATCTTTAAATTCTCTTAACAGCGTTTCTTCGTCTTTGGCACAGTCTTCGATATCAAAAATCCGGTCTGGCTGCAGCGCATTGGCCAGTTCCATTATTTCTTCTTTTCGTACACCCGGGTACAGATCAAAGGAAAGAATACAGGTTTTCTTTTCTTTCTGTTTTTCCTGAACCGCCCGTTTTAATTCTTCAATGATCTCCTTTTTTTCATCCCAGATTTCATTTTCATATCCTGTGATTTTCATTTGCGGATGTAATTCGTAGTTTCCATATTTCTTTTTTAAATTCATTTGGATTCTTTTCCTTTTCTTAATTTTTCTTCCATCCATTGGGGTGTTTCCTGCGCCGATCAGACCTATCATCTTTGTTTCAACGCTTTCGCATCTGGCGGATTTCGCACTTCTGTCCGGTTTCGTTTTTTACATGTCATATGTTTACAGTTCCACCGTGTACTTATAACGATTTCCCGGATAATAGCAGATCGAATATTCAAAAACCTCGCCGCCCTTCCGAAATGTCTGCCGTGTCCGGATAAAAATAGGCATCTGCGCATCAATTTTCAGTGCTTTCTGCACCTCTTCCGATGGAAGTGCCGCCTCAAGCGTATCCCGGCCGGATTCAATATAGATTCCATGTTCCTCCCGCAGATACTGATACAGCGATTCCATGTATGGCTCCGGCTCTGTTGGCAGTTCGCAGATTTTTTCAGATACGTAATGGTATAGACCATGGGTTTTCCCACAGCATTCCTCACACGTTTCAGGCAATAACATGGCTCCGTCAATGGAATCTGCAGACTTCTTGCTACCGTTTCCCCGGGACTTATCAGTTCCATCTTGCAGTATGTTGTCTGCATTTCGATATGATGCTTTTTCATTTCTTCCGTGAAACTGATGACACCTTCCATCTGCTCTTCGACTTTCTCGTAGACAACATCTGTTCCGATGCCACGCCGTGCACGTGCGTAACCGCTCTGTACCAGATTCGCCATCGCCTGGCGTACTGTCACACGCGAAAGCTCGTACTTTTCCATCAGCTCTTTTTCTGTTGGCAGAAAATCTCCTTTTTTGTACGTACCGCATTCGATCTGCTGTTTCAGAATCTGTTCCAGCTGCGCATACAGCGGCGGTGCTCCCGGATTTCTATCCATTTTTGCAGTTTCTCCTTCTTCTTTTCTCTCCATAGCATTATATTTTTGTTTCTGAAAATATTTTTGCTCTATTGTGTTTTTTCAGGAAACTGTGACAACAGGCCTTCCATGGCACGGCCGGATGTTTCCGTTTCTATCTGAATCCGAATCTTTCTTTTCTCGCACTCTCTTTCCAGTTCTTTTCCAAACCAGGAAAAACTTTTTGCAATCTGTCCGCCCAGAAGCAGCAGATCCGGCTGATATTTCTCCAGCACAGGAAGAAGGCCAGCCGCCACATCTGCTCCAAATCTTCTCCAGACTTCTTCTGCCTCCATGTTTCCCGCTTTTACCAGACCATACAATTCTTTTCCACTCCACACTTTTCCTGTCACAGCCAGGCTAATCTGCTCCAGCCCGCGCACAGAAAGATAATCGTCCAAAATGGAATCTCCAAACGGCTGTTGATAAATCCATCCATTTTCCGGCACACCTTTTCCTGTTTTCACCGTTTTCCCGTTTTCTACAAAAGCCGACCCGGCGCCGGTTCCGATGCAGACGCACAGAATTTTATCCGCATCACGACAGTTTCCGTACCAGCTTTCTCCCAGTGCAAATGCTTCAATGTCATGTAAAAACAAAAATCGTGCTGATCCAAGTTCCGGCACGCGCGCCTTGATTTCTCTTTCCAGTGGAATCCCGTAAATGGCATCGTACTTATTCAGTCCCTGCATCCGGCTGATTCCATTTTCATAATCAAACGGACCCGGAATCGCCATCCCAACTCCGACAACACTTCCGTCTGCTTCTCTCATCAGTTCCCGGCAGATCTTTGCAAAATTGTCCAGAATCTTCTCTGTGCTCTTCTGCGCCTGTGCTGGAAATTTCCGGATTTTTGTTCTTACTCCATTTCTGTCCGACACACTTCCTTTGATTTCCGTTCCGCCAACATCCAGAAGGATATATTTTTTCTGCTCCATCCCGCTTCCGTCCCTTTTCATCTTTTCCCCTGTATTTTTTCTGTTTATATGCCAATAGAATCTCATTTCTTTGTATTGGCTCTCCCTGCCGCCTTGTTATAATGTTATAACCTATTCATTTTTCTGTTGCAAGCGCCTGTCTGCAATTTTGTCTGCTTTTGCAAAACTTTGTGAAAACGCGATAATACGTTTTATGCACTTGGCGCAGAACGCAAAAAATCCCCTGTTTCCGGGGTTTTTTATACACTCCGGACAGAGGATTTTTCTTATTTTCTACTTATTTCAATACATTTTCCAATTTAACAAAAAGGTTATTCATCTCCTGCACCACGCTCTGCAGACTCTTTTCCCCGACATAGTTTCCAATCGCAAACAATGCCTTATACAAAAAATTAACCGCCCCCTGCAATTCTTCGTTTTGCTCTTTTGTTTCTTTCCGAAGCTGCTGCAGTTTTTCTGCCATCGGAAACAATTCCGCAAGAATCTGCTCTTTTCGTGCCCGATCCGACGGTTCATCTGTCTCCATTTCTTCGAGATCATAGTTATCTGTTCTGCCGCATTTTCCCTTGCACACTGCGCAATCCGGATTCAGACGGTTCTTTTCTGCCTCCACGCGTACAATCCAGGATTTCCCCTCTTCTTCCCTCAGCTCTTTTTCCGGATTTGCCGCACAAATTCCGCCAAGCAGAATCTCATGCGTGGCTTTGTCCGGGCGGTGACCATTGCTGTCACCGCTGGAAAACTCCTGCGATTCACCTTTTGCTGCTTCTCCTCTTCCATCTACCGACCGGGCCAGACCGATCAGCGCACCAAGAAGCTCCTTTTGTATCTTCGTCATATTCATTTTTCTAATACCTCTTACCGAGCTTTTCATTTTTTTCGTCTTACATATTCCACAAAGCAGAATGTACCAATTGTAAAAATACTTTTAAGGGCACACGCTAATTACTATATCTGATTTTCTACAAAATTTCCCCCTCCGTAGAAATCACCACGGTTTTCACCGGAATCTTCTTTCCACTCTCTTTCAGCGCCATCTTCACGGCACGCTCCATTCCTGCGCAGCACGGAACCTCCATGCGTGCAACCGTGATACTCTTAATATCATTCCGCATGAAAATCCGCGCAAGTTTCTCGGAATAATCGATATCGTCAAGTTTTGTACAGCCTACGAGAACGACATGATCCCGAATAAAATCCTGGTGGAAGTTTCCATACGCATACGCTGTACAATCCGCCGCAACGAGAAGGTCTGCTCCTGCAAACATTGAAGCCCGCTCCTGCAACAGCTTGATCTGCACCGGCCACTGGCGGAGCCGGGACGGAACTGCTGCAGAATTTTCCTGCGCATCTGCACGGTCAATCGCCCAGCTGTTTTCACCTGCTTTTCCTGCTCCGGTATTCTCCTGTCCGGCCGCCTCTTTTGCCTTCCGCTGGTTCTCTTTTACCGCCTCCTCATCATACGGCAGCGCCTCCCGCTCCACAAACGAAATCGCATCTGCCGGACAGACCGGCAGGCAGTCACCGAATCCGTCGCAGTAGTCATCCCGGATCAGCTTTGCCTTCCCGTCAACCATCGCAATCGCACTTTCATGACAGGCATGCGCACAAAGCCCGCATCCTGTACATCTGTCTTCCTCTATCTGAACAATTTTTCGAATCATCGCTGAATCTCCTTTTTTCTCTTTGTTTCTCAATACCTGTTTGTTTCTCAACCATGATATCATACTTTATCCCTGTTTTGACAGTTGTTTTTTTTAGTAGTTTTTTCCTACAATACCAACTCTTCATCCAGAGCCAGCGAATAAATAATCTTCTCTTTCACCTTTTTCCCTGTCGTCCGCTCCAGTGCCTGCTGGTAATAGGCGAGCTGTTTTTCATACCTCTTTTTCAGCTCCCCGGCTTCTCTCACACGGTCCGTTTTGTAGTCCACAAGAACAATCTCATCCCCCTCCGGGAACCATGCGTCAATAATTCCCTGCACGAGAATGGTTTCATCTTCCGGATAGGACGGATCTGCCTCACTTGCCGGAACGGACATCACAAACGGCTGCTCCCGTTTCAGGGTTTCATTCAAAAAGGCATTCCGCATCCGCATTCCAACCGGACTTTTTGCGAAAGCGAGGATTGATTTGAAATAAATGCATTCCGCTGCTTCTTTCGTCATCTTTCCTTCTGCAATCAATTCCTCCGTCTGTGCCATCAGCTCTGTGATGCTGTAGCTCTGCGGTAATCGAGACATTCCAGCAGGCGGTGGTACGCCGTTCCGCGGTCAGAGCCCGTCAGAGCCGCAACATGATCCTTTTTCAGAAAGCCCGGCACAATTGGTACGAGTTCTTCCTGCGCGAACAGCTCTTTTCCGATCTCGGATTCCTCCATCCCGGCCTTCTTCAGCTGTGAAACGGTAACCTTTACCGGAATCTGTTTTTCCTTCTCATACGGATACTGGTAGGCAAACCGCTCCTCCACAAGTTCCTTCAGCGCCGCTTCTCTCGGCGGCTGCTTCGGAATTTCCATGATTTTCTGCTCATTCACCGCGCGCTCCATCTGATGCAGCACCTCTCCCTCAACAAGTCCTGCCGGTGATACAAGGCGGATCGTTACCGGAATTTTCTCTGCATACAGCGGATTGTCCGCATTCCCTGCCAGACCGAATTGTTCATACAGCCCGTCGAAACACCGGTTTCTCGAAAATGCCGGCAAAATCCAGTCGAGATACCCGGATGCACTGCTCAATGTCTGATATGACAGCAGCTCCTCCTGCCGCCCCGCATGTGCCGCGCACTGCTTCACGCGGCTCTCCAGCTTCGACGCCATGCCCGTCATAATCAGCTTCTCCTTCGGGCGCGTCATGGCAACGTAAAGCACCCGCAGCTCCTCCGCCAGATTTTCCAGCTTCATGCTCTGCCGGATGATCTGCCGCGGCAGTGTCGCCTGACGGACGCGGTGCTCCGGATCGATCGCATCCGCGCCGATGCCCATCCGGGAATGGAGTACAAGCGCCGCACGCTGTCCATCTGGTTAAACGATTTGCCCATGCCCGAGAGGAATACAACCGGGAATTCCAGTCCTTTACTCTTGTGAATACTCATGATACGCACCGTGTCTGCGCTCTCCCCGTAAATATTCACCTCGCCGAAATCGACTTCATACTTCTGAAGCTGCTCGATATAACGGATAAGTTGAACAGTCCACGGTAACTCGTCGCCTCAAACTCCACCGCCTTTTCCACCAGCATCTCCAGATTTGCCCGCCGCTGCACACCACCCGGCATTGCAGATGCATAGCGCCGTAGCCCGTCTCCTCGAGAATCTGTGTGATCAGCTCATGGATCGGCGTATACGGCACGCGGCTTCGCAGCGTTTCGAGCTGTGCAAGGAACCTCCTCAGCTTCTCCCGGAGTGCTTCATCATCCCCATCGCCGCATATTTTCCACATGCCTCGTAAATTTTCACGTCTTTATCCACACAACGCACCGCCGCAAGCTCCGTGTCTGTGCATCCGCAGATGGGGGAACGCAGAATGGCCGTAAATGGAATCTCCTGACATGGATTGTCACACAGATGCAGATAATTCAGCACAGTCACAATTTCCTGCGTGGAAAAGTACCCTGTTTTTGATGTACTGTAAGCCGGAATTCCAGCCGCCTGGAGCACACGCGAAAACGTCTCCGACCAGCCGCTGACCGCACGAAGCAGAATTACGATATCGCGGTACTGAATTTTCCGGTATTCCCCGGTCTCTTTGCCCACGACTTCCTCATTTCCGACCATCTCGCGGATGCGCGCGGCAACGGCAGCCGCCTCCGTTTCCATCTTTGTCTCACGCGACTTATCATCTTCCAGCTCGGGCGCCTTGTCATCCAGCAGAAGAAGTTCTGTTTCATATGCCGCATGCCACGTTTCCGTCTTTTCCTCTTCCATTTCCGGCAATGCAGGAAACGCTGCTCCCGCATGGAGCTCGCCGCCTCATCGTACGCGATGCCGCCGAGTTCCGGACTCATCAGCTTGCGGAATACATAATTCGCCGTCGCAAGCACCTCCGGCCGGCTTCGGAAGTTTTTGTCGAGATCGATTCTCTGCTGGCTTTCCCCGTCCTTCGCATACGTATGATATTTTTCCAGAAACAGCTCCGGCCGCGCCAGGCGGAATCCGTAGATGCTCTGCTTGATATCGCCAACCATAAACCGGTTCCATCTGCCTTCCTCCTCGCCGGACACTGCAGAGAGCAGTGCCTCCTGGATAAAGTTGCTGTCCTGATACTCATCGATCATAATTTCGCGGAACTGTTCCGAAAGCTCCCGCGCCGCATCGGTCCGCACCAGGCAGCCGTCTTTTTGCTGCACGAGAATTTCAAGCGCAAAGTGTTCCAGATCGGCATAATCGAGAATATTTTTGCTCCGTTTTTTCTCCGCAAACGCTTTTGCAAACTGCTCCGTCAGATCAATCAGCACCCCGATGGCTCCCGGCAGTCGGCAATCTCCTCCGCAATCGCAGCGCTGTCCTTCTCAAAGAACTGCTCTTTTAACTTCTGCAGCTCCTTTTTGCATGCATCGCGCTCCGCCTTTACCTGATCTTTCAGCGTTTCACTCACATCGTCTGCCTTTTTCCGCGAAAGTGCTTTAAACTTCATTCCGGCCATCGCGCGCACCAGTTCATCAAACGATTCTGTTTCCAGCAGTTTTTCCACCATCTGCTGGTCAGAAGCCAGCGCCTCATCATATAAATACGGTCCTCCAGAGCTTACTGCTGTTTTCCGGTTTTCCTGAATCCCTTCCAGAATACTCGAGAGCCGCTTTTTCGCCTCGCTCATCAGCTCCTGTACCCAGATACTCTCCTGCACTACTTCCGGTGAATCCATCTGGTACGCCGCCCGGCACTCTTCGAGCCACTGCTCCGGCCACGGATAACTCATGGAAAATTCATACAGCTTCAGCACGAGCGCGTCGAGTCCGTCATCCTGTTTTCCCGCCGCGTAGCTCTCCACAAACCGTGTAAATGCGGGATCCTTTTCCGTAAAGCGTTCTTCCATGACCTTCTGGATCACATCGCTTTTCATCAGACGGATCTCCCCTTCATCCGCCATGCGGTACACCGGATCGAGATCGATCATCTGAAAGTAATTTTTGATCACGTACGAACAGAATCCGTGAATCGTGCTGATCTGCGCATGGTGAAGCAGGGTCTGCTGCCGCTGTAAATGCTCATTTTCCGGGTTTTCCGCAAGGCTCTGCTGCAGAGCGCGGCCGATTCTCTCTTTCATTTCTCCTGCCGCCGCACGCGTAAAGGTTACGACAAGAAGCTGGTCAATGTCGATTGGATGCACAGGGTCTTTCACCATTGCAAGGATCCGCTCTACCAGAACCGCCGTCTTTCCGGAACCCGCCGCCGCGCTGACCAGAAGATTCCGGTCTCTCGCATCAATGACTTTCTGCTGTTCCGCTGTCCATTTTACTGCCATGTTCTTTCCCTCTTCTTTCTGGCTGATTTTCTTTCCCTCACTTGGAAAAAATGCACCATATTTCACTTTTTCAAAAGCAGTCACTCTTTTTGATCTCTTTGTGCTGTCTCCTGCATTGCCTTCATCAGCAGTTCTGTATCCATGCCCTTTAATTTACGGTATTCATATCCCTGAATTTTCTGATCGAATCCGCAGATTCCCTGATATTCGCAATATGCGCATGCCGTTGCTCCATCCCGCTGAAATGGCGAAATTTTTACATTTCCCGAGAAAATGCCCTCGCCGATCTCACGTACCTTCTTTCTGGTGTATGTCCGAATCACATCAAACTGCTCCGACGATGCCACTTTCGAATAACTCGTATAGCTACCATCCTTCTTCTTTCCAACCGGAATCACATCCGACGTCGTTCCGTCCTCGAGTACACGGTCGAGAAGCTCCACCACCTTCCGATCTGCATTTACAAGGCCATCCATCCGCAGCGCTTTCAGCATCCGTCTGCCCCACGCCTCATCGGTCTCATCTTCTTCCTGATCGAGGATCGGATCATCAATATGATAATAAAATACCCCCGCAGGCTCCACCAGCTTACCCGGATGCTTTTTCTGCTCCAGCTCCACCGCCGCATCCAGATAAACTGCCAGCTGCAGCTGTAACCCATAATAGAGCGCCACCAGGTCAAGCGATGTATTTCCCGTCTTGTAATCGATAATTTTCACATAGACTTATCGTCCGTCTCACAGAGATCCACGCGGTCAATCCGTCCGCGCAGGCGCATCTTCTCATGCTCCGACAGATCAATGTTGATCGCCGACAGTGAATCCTCCATGGAAAAGGAAACCTCAAACTCTCCCGGCTCAAATTCTCCCTGCCGAATCTGCTGCTGCAGCGCCCACACCGTCCGTTTCAGAATCCGCTTTACGCGATGATGCGATACTGATTCCGGCTTGAGCTCTGGAAAATCGTGTTTCCGTAATCTGCCATCGTCTCCTCGACGCACTCCTCGATCAGGCGGTCACGGGTATCATCCCCGACAGTCTTCCATGTCTCGCCATTTTCCTGCAGTTTTTTTGAAAACTTTTCGAGCGCTTCATGCATGACCGTTCCCATATCTGCCGCTTTCAGTTCATACTGATCCCGATCGCGGATCTGGAGTCCGAACTCCATAAAGTGGGCAAACGCACATGCCGCATACTTTTCCAGCCGTGTCGCACTGTTTTTCAGGGTATCCCCGTACAGCGCCGATGCCGCACTCCTTCCGATCACACCGTCCGCACAGCGCAGAAAGGCAGCCTTCCGATACGTCTCCGCCGGAATCCCCGCCTCCGGATGTGCCGCATACCAGCGGTAAAGCTCTTCAAACAGCGGATTCATCTCGCCCTCTGCCGCCTTTCCAAGCTCCTCCAGAAACAGTGCCTCCCCGGAACGCGGCATCTCCAGTTTTTCCTCCGGATTTTCTTCTTTTTCGATATCCCGCACCAGAATTTCCGGGAAGAGTTTCCGGATTTCATTGATCAGATACGACGGATTCTGCGCCTCGCCGGACGCGCCCGCTTTCGCAAAGGAAAGGTACAGCCGCTCCGACGGCTTCGTCAGATTTCGGTAGAGATGGAATTTCTGCTGATACATCGTCTCCCGCGCCGTCGGGGAGAGTTTTGCATCCGCGCGCTCCAGCTCCTCGCGGTCATACTCCGAGAGAATACCGCCTCCCGCGTCGTGACGCGGAATCAGCCCGTCGTTCACACCGACGAAAAACAACACACGGATATCCTTCAGACGTGATCTCTCATTGTCACCGATCAGTACCTGGTCCGCGGTCGGCGGAATAATGCCAACAGAAGCCTCTGCAAAGCCAGCCTCCAGAATCTCCTGATACTCTGCCAACGTCATTTTTCATCGCCAAGCACCTCGACAATCTTGTCTAGCAGTTCCATAACGATGCCATAAATCTGGCTGTATTCTTTTGCAAATGCCTCCTGACCCTGCTGTTCAAACTGACACCGTCGCTCTTCGAGCTTTTCCTGTACCTGATTCTGAACGACAAGCGCATACAATGCCTCCGTCCGTTCCCGCACCGTGGCATCTTTTTTCTTCATCTGTTCCGCAAACGGCTGAACCTCCTCATAGAATTTTTCCCGAAGAAGATTGCGCTGCGGCACTTCATCCGGTTTGATGCTGCGATACCCCCTCGTCCACGTTTCCGCATACGCTTTTAGTCCGCGGATTCCAAGCGCGAGTACATAATTTTCCATCGCATCTGTCTCCGCACGGTTCAGACTCGAGAGACCGCAACGCAGATAACGGAAGACGCTCTCGTAGGAAAAGCTCTGTACCACCATCTCGATCGCCGCGCGCAGAAATTCCACGAACGGATTCATCAGCACAGAATGCTTTTCGTCCACAAAGTACGGAATGCCGCATTTTTCAAAAATTTCCCGCGCATATGTGCCATAAATAGAAAGATCTCCGGTCAGAACGGCAAAATCCTGGTACCGCATCTTCTCCTCACGCACCATGCGCCGGATCAGGCGCACCGTTTCCTCGAGCTCCGCACGTGGAGATGGCGCTACACTAATGTAAATACCCTGCTGTTTCAGATTTTGTCCGGACTCCAAATGCTCCTTTTTCGTTTTCTGTGCATTTTCCAGCGTGCTTGGCCCAATTTCTTTTTTGTTCTTTCCATTTGTTCCTGCCCCTGCTTTTGACTCTGCTCTTTTTCCTGCCTCTGTTCCGACAATCCTTCTTATTCCATATCGAAACAGGTTCTGTTCCAACTGATCCATCATGCTTCCCGACTGAAAACGGCCATATCCCGAGCGTCTGACCCAGATTTCCGGCTCCACTGGGCACCCTGCTTCGTCTGCCGCTTTCATAAGCTGTTGAATCAGCTGGCGGCTCATCGCAAAGAGCTGGTGCGGGATCGCCTTTTTATACGGATCCTCCCGCTCATCCATAATAATCGTCACATAGACCTTTTCACAAAGCCGGAACAGTTTTCCAAGCACACCGATCTGTACTGGCGTAAATCCGGTAAATCCGTCCACCAGTACCTCACTGTTTCGAATGAGTGATGATTCTTCCAGCTTTCCCGCCAGAACTTCCAGCACATCCTCCGCCGTCACGTAGCGATTTTCCAGATATTCTTCAAATGCACGGTAGATTACCCCGGTGTCCTTCAGCTTTGCTGCCAGCAGCTTTTTCTCTCCCGTCTCCTCCGCCCACGTATCAAGCTCGGACGGCGCAATCTGATACTGCTTCAGCTCGGAAATCAACGATTTCATCTGCGAAACTGCGCCGGTTCTCTTTAACGTACTTCCAAGAATCGTCAGCTCCTTTTTCTTCTCCTGTGCAACGCGTTTTACCACAAGACTCTTTCCCGTTTCTTCGAGCACCGGGTACAGACTGCCTCCGGTCTCCTCAAAAATACGGTAAGCCAGACGCTGGAAGCTCAAGATATCAACATTTAAAATACCGCCCGCCGGATGCAGTGACACAAGCTCTTTCTGCGTCTGCATTGTAAACTGCTCCGGCACAATGATCAGATAAGTTTTCTCCGGGTGGCGCATCGCTTCCGCCAGAATTTTCTGATACGCATATCTCGACTTTCCAGCTCCCGAATTTCCCATAATAAACTGCAGACTCATGTTTCGCTCCTCCTGTTCTGATCCACTTCTGCCAAGAAAATAAACATAGCTACAGTATAGCAGACTCCTTTTTTTGATGCAATCAACCTTCAGGCAAACAGTAACCATTTTCTTCCGACAATACTGCCGTATATTTCCAACATAAACGGCCGCTCTTAACAGCTGAAAATATTCAGCATTAAGAGCGACCGTACATTTTAAGATCAATGACAGCGTCATATATTTTTATTATGTTATACTTTTCAAACGTTCCATCAAGGTTTCCATGCGGCACAAAAAAATCGTTGCCGCAAGTAAATCCGCAGCTCCTCCCGGACTCATATTTTTCCGGATACAAATCTGATTCAGTTCTCGCACTTTTTGCAAACCCTCCGCGCAAAAAGCACCACCTGTCTTAAGAATTGCCCTTGCTTCTGTTTGCAGCCATCGCATTTCTTTCTCACTGGTTCTGCTGATGACATTTGTGTCCGTAAGCTCTCCTATAATCTCAAGAAGAATCTGTACATTGATCTGATTTTGATCCCTGTTATTTGCTATATACTGTTTCATATGAGGAACCGTAAGTTCACACAGAATCGGATATCCGCTCATCGCCAGTCCCCGGACTCCTTTCTCGCCCAGATGACAGTAAATTTTTTCTCCATGTGTGATCCCCGAGCTTTGTTTTAGTTTCCTCAGATCTTGTTCTAGCTCTTTTTTTGTCATTTCCATACTGATTCGGCAAACATTCTCCGACTCGATTTTTCCGTAATTTCTCAGGGAAATTCCGGCTGCAGCTGCAAGAATGCCAATCGTAAAAATGATTCCTTTGTGCGTATTGACTCCTCCGGTTGCAGCAAACATTTTTTCTTCCGTCTTTTTTCCTCTTTCTCTGAGAAGGGGAAACAATGTCTTCGGATCTGCCTCCCAGGAATACCCGGCTTCAAACATTGCCGCCAGATCTTCGGCGATCGCCTCTGTACTCTTTTGAAATGTCTGACAGTTCATATCTGTATGCGCACCGGTATCCTCCCGGTCTACTAAGCCTGGTTTTGGTGTTGTATACACTTCCTCCATCAGTGCCTGACTGATCTCAGCAGCTACGCCTCTTTGCAGCTGTTCTTCCCATATGATACCATAGATCTTTTTTCTCAATTCTTCGATCGAATGTTTTCTGCTTCTGCCACACTGGCAGGCCGGGTTGTCGCATAACAGACATTTTCTTTCCGGAAATCCAAGATCCTTTCTGCTGATTTTCGTATTTTCTTTTTCCAATACATCAATATCATACAGTCTCCCGATCTTCGTCTCTTCCAAAGCAATCATAAGCTTTTTCACCTGGCAGCCGTCTGCTTTCACAACCAAATATCCTTCATATCCGGTTATGTTTTCTTGTACCAGCCGGACTTCCGTCGAAATTTTTTCCGTTTCCAGCTTATTCTGTATCTTTTCTAGTCCTTCATAAAAGACCTTTTCGAAAAGTTCATTTACCTTTTCCGGACCCGGAATATTGAGCATAAAGCAGATTAAGGTACCCGGATATTTTTCAAGAAGCTCTTTCTGCGTTGCCACCCTTTTTTCTCGGCTCCACAATACCTGCTCTAAGGAAACCTTATTTTCCGTTTTCATTCTTTTTCCTTTCCAGATAGCGCCAGGTACTTCCGGAATCATCCCGCAGACGCTTTTTAATTGATTTTCCGCATATCTTTTTCTGACCTCAGATGCACTGATGATCTGGTCTCCATATGTTTTTCGGGGAATTTCATGAAAGCGGATCTGATAGCACGGCAGCTGCTCCCGTAAGCACTGGTTATAGGTATGTGTCACATCGCAGGCCGGTTCACTGCTACATAGCGATCCGTTATATTAAGTTCCGGTGCAATACGCTCTCCAAATAACTGAATATCCAACTGGCAATTCATCTCATAGGCTTTCGCTTTTTCTTTGATAAAATATATCGGAAACACAGCCGGCGAAATCATGTATTCTGAGGTCTGGTGAAGAATCACATTTGGAATTTCCTGTATTCCTTCTTTTACCAACTGATACCGTTCTCTCGTTGTCAGAAAGCTCTGTTCTTCTGAGAGGATAAAAATGTGCAGCCATTTGTTTTTTTTGCCGCCTCCCGGATCAGGTATTCATGTCCCCTGGTAAAGGGATTACAATTCATAACCACTGCCCCAATACCGTTTTCATGCCTGTTTTCCACTTTGCACTTCTGTTGTTCCTGTGTTTCTTTTTTTAATCGTTTCAGGAATTTTTCAAGTCCGTTTTTGTCATTTTCCAGAAGAAGAATTTTTTCTGTCTGTGTCACCGGATACATTCCCATACTACAAAACAGTTCCTTGTTCTGAGGCTTGGTAAATCCAAAAAAATGAGAAATTCCCATTCCATAAAAATATTCAATCAGAGATGTCATAAGATGTGCCAGCAGATTCTGTCCTTGATACGCTTCTGATACCGCAACACATTTTATGATATTTTTCTGGCAGGAAGCAGTTGCTATGATTTCTTTCTCTTTTCGCAATACGATGGAATGTGTAATCTGCTCATCATAAGTAAGTCCCATGTATTCCAGAAATTTTTTGAGTTCCTCTTTCTTTTCCCGGTAAGAGGATCCCCTGTTTCTTCCATATAGTCACTCACTGCCTGCCCTCCTTCTCTTATTTATGTACTGGCTCCGGAGTATATTCTTTTCCTCTTTAAATCGGAA
>ENA-OQDD01000167-OQDD01000167.1-human-gut-metagenome-genome-assembly--contig:-NODE-167-length-26831-cov-2.770671_pt1 | contig 26831 bp, 30 predicted proteins | sample MGYA00242507_ERZ504598 | MGnify/ENA primary metagenome ERZ504598 (study PRJEB26092, sample SAMD00036318) | human gut metagenome | host: Homo sapiens | study: EMG produced TPA metagenomics assembly of...
GGAACGGTAAAGCTTCATGGCAGTTCTATCTGGAACTTCATCGGAACTTTTTTCAAAAATATCTTTAACGGGTGCAGGGATTATGTTAACATGGTTCCTGACAAAATCACTTTGCTACAAGCCAATGTTAAATTCACAAGACTAATTAATTAACAAAACTCAGTTTAGGGCACTGAAAAGTGCCCTTTCGAAGGGGTATGCCCTAAATTGAGTGCTTACATAAAAAAACTAAAATATAATTGCTTCATTATTGGATAAGCGGAATATAATTTGTTTCTTTGTCATACAATATATTAAGCTAATACCATTATGCAAAAAAATGAGATTATCCATTCCATTCGTGAAACGGCTCGTCAGGTGATGCCTTCAGGGAGTCGTGTCATTTTATTCGGTTCTCAGGCTCGTGGGGATGCACATCATGAGTCCGATTGGGATATTCTTATTTTATTGGACAAATCTCGCATATATAATGAAGATTTTGACCGTGTAGCTTATCCACTGGTTGAATTAGGTTGGAAAATCGGTGCGGATATCAATCCATTGATATATACTTATACAGATTGGCAAAGACGGAGTTCACTCTTTTTTATAAGAATGTAGAACAGGAGGGAATTGAATTATGCCACTAAGTATAGAAGAAAAGAAATCTATTATTGCTTACCGTGTTCAAAAGGCTGATAGCGTTTTTATTGAAGCTTCGGACAATGCTACCATGAATCATTGGAATTTGGTTGCAAATCGTTTGTATTATGCTGTCTTCCACATGGCTTCCGCATTATTGATAGATAAAGGTTTTACATCTAAGACCCATAGCGGTGTAATTTGTTTGTTGGGGCAGGAATTTGCAACTAAAGGGGTTGGACAAAGATGAGATGCGTTTGGTCTCTCGTTTACAGAATATGCGTCATGCCGGTGATTATGATGACATGTTCGATTGGGCTGAAGAAGATGTAAAACCTCTTTTTAACCGAACTGAACTTTTAATCAAAAAGATGAAAAGTTTATTATCGTTGGTGGAATAGTATGTTTCATTTTGTTAATCTTACCCTTCTTCATAATATCGGATTGGCATGGGCCAATCGTTGAGAAATCGCTTAAATTATTAGCTCAAATGTTTTTTAGGCACTTTTCAGTGGCTAAAATCAAATATTTACAATTCAATCTTACGATACATCCCAAACCCCAGTGAATACAGGAGATAAGGACTATTGCCATAGGGGTTGGATACTTATAATATGACGGTTACCGTTCGTTACCTTTATTCTTTTCCGTTTTGCGGACTTCCCGTAGTGAAGGTGGGGATAAACTTTGACTCGGAAAGTCACACTTTGAGTGATTGGATTATAGAGGGATAGACAATAATAGGTCCTGTCTGAATTCGGTGGAGGAACAGTTCATAACCGCCGATAAAATAAATTTATAAAGATAGAATATTTACTATAGGCTGTATGCGATAACGTATGCGGCCTTCCTTGTTTTTGTTGTCGGTAGCGACTGGCATCCGTATAATGTATTGCAAGAACGATTGTCTTCGTGACTACCAGCAGGAGATGAAGCTCAGGCTCTTTGAAGAGTGGGAGCTTCACCGGAGTGTGATGGTACAGATGCCTACAGGCACGGGAAAGACACACCTGCTGGCTGCCATAGTGAGGGAGTTCTTGTGTGGTTCCGGTAGCCGGGTATGGATTGTGGCGCATCGTCGGGAACTGGTGGAGCAGATAGAGGAGACGGTTTCCCGTTATGGAATGGGGAGGGAGGACGGAAGTGTGAGGGTGATGTCCATCCAGTGGTTGTCTCGTCACCGGAGAGAGATGGAGGTTTCTCCGGGACTGATTGTTATTGACGAGGCACATCATGCCCTGGCAGAAACTTATCGGGAGCTTTGGAAGAGATATCCGGAGGCGAGGAAACTGGGTATGACCGCTACCCCCTGCCGGCTGAACCGCAAAGGATTCACGGATTTGTTTGATACCCTGATTACCTCATGGAGTATTGCGGAATTCATCGGAAAGGGCTGGTTGTCGTCATTTGACTATGTGTCCATCCGTGCGAACAGCAGCGAACAGCGACTGATTGACTCGTTGAAGAAACGGGGTGCGGACGGGGATTATCAGGTAAAGGAAATGAATGCGGTGTTAAATCGGGAAACCGGCATTAGACAATTGTACGAGAGTGTCCGAAGATATGCTGCCGGGAAGAAAGGAATTGTCTATGCCGTGAGCATCGCACACGCCCGACAGATTGCGGCTTATTACAGCCTGCATGGTGTGGAGTCTGTTGCTATCGACAGCAGGACCCCCGCTCTGGAACGCAAGGAACTGGTAGAGGATTTCAGGCGGGGAAAGATCAGCGTGTTGGTCAATGTGGATATTTTTTCCGAAGGTTTTGACTGTCCCGATGTGGAGTTCGTGCAGCTGGCACGTCCCACGCTTTCGTTGGCGAAATACCTGCAACAGGTGGGACGGGGGCTGCGGAAGTCGGATAATAAGGAATCATGTATGCTGATAGATAATGTGGGCTTGCACCGGATATTCGGTCTGCCTGTCCGTGACCGTGACTGGGAGGCGATGTTCGAAGGACGGATGGCGGGAAATGCTCAGCCCCGGACACGGATGGAGAACAGCGGGCTGTCTGTGTCTTGCTCTCTATCGGAAGATAGCAAACGGAATGAAGGACTGGAAATTGTGATGACACACAACTGTCTGTTGGATGCTATTCGGAACGGGGATTTGATTTGTTTGGGAGGAGGTGGTCCAGTCGGTGAAGAACAATGGACTGCTTTGAAAGCCTGTCATGACCGGCAGAGTGGTTTGTGGGGCTTGAGGTGCGGAAACAAAATCACAGTGATTCCTCAATACCGGGAAGTATTTGATATTTGTGCAAACCGGGCTGCTGTCCGTTTTAAAGATGGCCGGACAGGGGTGGTGGATAAGTCCGGAGTCCTCATGGTGGTGACAGGCTGTTGCCGGAGATTGAGATTCCTGAAGGGAGAACTTCTTTCTGTCGCCAAAGAGGATGGGAGTGACTGTTATACCGATTTGAAGACAAACAGAACTTATCAGGAGAGGCCGGTGGTTTTTCATACGGCGGCATAGAGTTGCTGCGGGTGGGGGAGACTTTCCATAGCCGCACGCGGAAGGCGTATACCTCTATGCATGGTTTGCACAAAGACAGTCTTTGTTTTTATGGTTTCTACTTGAAGATACCGGATTACCGTGTTCCGAAGTCTTGCCGGCTAGTTGATCCTGTGTGGTCTGCTATATTTGATGTCTTCGCCTGCGTGCTGGAAGGGGATGATGAAGAGGTGTACTGGTGTTGTGGTTGTTTGGCGGATCGGAGCATCGTGGTGATGGACGGGGAAGGAAACTATTATCATGTGGAGAAAGGAAAGGGGAAGCGGTATATAGCTTGTAATGTTCCTAAGGCGGGCGAGGCGGATTTTGCCTCCGTGGTGGAAGGTCTGAGGAAGGAAGCCGGGCGGCGTGCGGAGAGCGTACAGCGGGAACGGCAACAGAATGAGGAAGAGAAAAGGCGGAAGAGGCTGGAGGAAATAAAAGATGTCCTTCCTTTCCGGATGGGGATGAAGTGGGGGCTGAAATGGGGAGATCGCATCGTTGTGCCTCCCTGCTACCGGAATATCTGTGTTCCCGTAGGCGGTTATTGTGCTTTTGAAGGGAATGCCTGCCAGTGGGGAGTAATGGCGCTGGATGGAAAAGTGGTGGTGGAGGCCAGATATCAGAAGGTGGAGATAGAAAAGGATGGAACGGTGCATCTGACCATCATTCCGGGTAAGGTAAAGACCATCAACCTTTGAAGGGTCTTGAAGAGAACAGAAAATGAAACGGAACAATGATCCGGAAGTAAGATAATATATTGAAAAAAAGAGAAGCTGTCTCAAACTTGAATAACAAGATGAGACAGCTTCTTTTTTATTGTTTCATTTCACGCAACGCTTTACATAATTGATCCGGGCAGGAGGTGGAGCGGTTTCCGCATTTTACACCTTCCAGTTTCTGTAAGACCTCTTCCACTTTCATTCCTTTCACCAATCGGCTGATACCTTGTAAGTTTCCATTGCATCCGCCCCAAAAGAAAACTTGTTGAATAACGTCATCTTCTACTTCCACTTCGATGTGGCTGCTGCAAGTGCCTTGCGTCTTATAAGTTATTTTCATTTTATTCTTCCTCTTCAGATGCAGGTTTCATGTTTGTATAAACGGTCTGAACATCATCAAATTCTTCCAGACGCTCTACCATCTTGTCTAGAGTTTCACGTTGTTCAGGAGTTACATCTTTTAAGTCATTGGGAATATATGTGAAATCACCACCCACTTCCTCGAAACCACATTCTTCCAAGTGTTTCTGAATTGCTGCGTAGCTCTTCGGATCACCATAGATGGTGATAGTTCCTTCTTCTTCATCTTCGTCGAACTCATCCTCTACATTATAGTCAATCAAATCCAGGATCAGTCTTCCATATCCATTCCTTCTTTCTTCTTGAAAGTAAATACACATTTATGGTCGAACAAAAAAGCTAAGGAACCGGTAGTACCCAAGTTTCCACCGAATTTGTTGAATACTGAACGCACATCTGCTACGGTACGGGTAGTGTTGTCTGTCAATGTATCAACAAATACAGCTACTCCGTGAGGACCATATCCTTCGTAAGTCATACCTTTGTAGTCACTGGTATCTTTACCCATTGCATTCTTAATGGCGCGTTCAATGTTATCCTTCGGCATGTTTTCACGCTTACAAGTAGCGATCACACCACGTAGGGTCGGGTTATTTTCGGGTTCCGGACCACCTGCTTTTACAGCTATAGCGATTTGTTTACCCAGTCTTGTAAATGTTTTGGCCATGTGGCCCCATCTTTTCAGCTTTGTAGCTTTTCTATATTCAATGTCTCTTCCATTCGATTGTAGTTTTATAATGGTTATTTTTATTATTTATCTTAGTTTTGCACCTAGTTTGTTTTCCAGGTTTAGCAATCAGTTTGGACATGATCTTGTCAATCTGTTTGTCGTTCAGTGTTGCGCTTTCATCCTGTAACAAGAAGCTCACTGCATAACTTTTTTTTTACCCGGTTCCAGATTCTTGCCTTCATAAACATCAAACAATTCTACTTCTTTCAGCAGTTTCTTTTCAGTCTCATAGGCTATTTTTTCGATTTCTGCAAACTGTATGTTCTTGTCAATCAACAAAGCCAAGTCACGTTTCACAAGCCGGGAACTTGGAAAGTTCTTTAAAGTTGACTTTAGCCGACTTGATGGCTTTCATCAGTTCTTTCCAGTTGATTTCTGCATAATATACCTCATTGTCTATATCGAATGCTTTTTGAATCTTCTTGCTGATGATGCCGAAGGTGGCCAATAACTTGCCGCCACGTGTGTGTACGCTGATGGCTGTTGAATAGATATCGTTGGTCAGGTTGCCGAATACCACGTTGCCGAAATTCAATCCCAAACGGGTAAAGATGTTCAGCACATATGCTTTTAATTCGTAAACACTGCTGTTTTCATCGGGATGGGCCCATGAATTGCTGACGCGTTTGCCGGTTACCCATAATCCTAAATGATATTCTTCAGCATAAGCCGCAAGCACTTTTTCCGGGTTTTTCTTTTCTGCGTTATAAAAATAGCAGTTACCGAATTCAAAGAATTTCAAATCGGCGTTCTTACGATTGGCATTGTGCTGGATACTTTCCAAACCACCGAATAACAAAGTTTGACGCATCACGTTCAAATCGTTACTCAATGGGTTCATCAAGTAAACCAAATTTTCGTTCTTGTATGTTTCCGACCCTTCGTAATAGGAAGCGGCGGTCAGTGAATTGTTCAGTATTTCATTGAAACCACAACCTACCAGTTGCTCTGAAATCAGATTTTGTAATTTCTGGGAGTAATCCACTTCACCTTTGGTGGTCAGGCTGGATTTCAAGGTAGTAGGAATCTCCACATTATTATATCCGTAGATACGGAGAATGTCTTCTACTACATCGCAATCACGTTGCACATCCACACGATAGGGGGAACTTGTAAAGTCAAGCCTTCGGGTGTTTCGTTCACAATCTTCATTTCAAGACTGGTGACAATGCTCTTTATGGTTTCCACCGGTATGGTTTTTCCTATCAGTGAGTGGACTTTCTCATAATTCAGCTCTACTGTAAAATCGGCTATCGGGGCAGGGTAGTTGTCTTTAATTTCAGAAGAAATAGTACCTCCTGCCAGTTCTTGAACCAGTAAAGCCGCTTCTTTCAATGCATAAATAGTTCCGTTGGGGTCAATACCACGTTCGAAACGGAAAGAAGAGTCTGTACTCAATCCATGGCGACGGGCTGTTTTACGTACCCAAGTCGGGTTGAAATAAGCGCTTTCCAAAAATACATCTACTGTCTGCTCGGTTGTTCCCGAATCCAGACCACCGAATACGCCGGCAATGCACATCGGTTCTTCAGTGTTGCATATCATCAGGTCCTTGTCGGATAATTTGCGTTCCACTTCGTCCAAAGTAACGAATGTAGTACCTTCGGCAACAGTCTTCACTACAATCTTACCACCTTTAATCTTATCTGCATCAAAACAGTGCAGGGGCTGGCCGTATGCGTGAAGGATGTAGTTGGTGATATCCACGATATTATTGATAGGACGTACTCCAATCAGGCGTAATTTGTTTTGCAGCCATTCGGGACTCTCTTTTACAGTTACCCCTTTTATGGAAACTCCGGCATAACGCGGACATGCTTCTGTATTCTCTACTTCAATGGCGATGTCCATATCATGGTTATCCACTTTAAACGCTTCTACAGACGGACGTTTTAAAGTGGCTTGTTTGCCGTTTTGAATCAGGTAGGCATACAGATCTCGGGCCACGCCGTAATGTGAGCAGGCGTCCGCACGGTTCGGGGTGATATCCACTTCCAGTACGTATTCGCTTTTGATATTGAAATAATCTTTAGCGGGAGTACCCGGAACAGCATCCGCCGGCAGTACGATGATACCTTCGTGGCTGTTTCCGATACCGATTTCGTCTTCGGCACAGATCATACCCATAGATTCAATTCCGCGGAGCTTTGATTTCTTGATGGTAAAACATTCTTCGCCATCGTATAGCTTGGTGCCCAATGTGGCAACCACCACTTTCTGTCCGGCAGCTACGTTAGCGGCTCCACAGACAATCTGTACCGGTTCGCCTTGTCCCAAATTCACAGTAGTAACATGCATGTGGTCTGAATTGGATGAGGTTCGCAAGTCAGCACTTCGCCGATGACAATACCTTCCAGACCACCTTTAATTGTTTGGACTTCTTCTACGCCTCCGGTTTCCAAACCGATGGAAGTCAGCGCTTCGGCCACTTCATCCGGTGTCAAATCGAAGTTGACGTATTCTTTCAGCCAATTATAAGAGATATTCATATATGATATTTTTTATGTATTTCCAAATGACCTGCAAATTTAGTAATTATTTTCTTTTATCCTGTTATTTATCCATCACAGATTACTCAGATTAACACAGATTTTTCTTTGAGGGAAATAATCCGTGTTAATTCTGTGAGGGATAAATAAATGTCAGAACGGTAAAGGTCCTTCGGGAATAGGGGCTCCGAACGGATTATTGTCGGCAGGTGCGGCATCAGGAGATGGGGGAGGTACACTGTTGCCGCCACCGTTCATTTTGGAACGGATAATACCCGGTGCCTCACCCGGCATAGGCACGATGACATCATCATCCGGATTCTGGAAGCGGGCGAATTCGCCACGGAAACGCAGCAGTACATCACCTACGGCACCGTTACGGTGCTTGGCGATAATGATTTCTGCCATACCGTGCAAGTCGTTCCCTTTTTCATCCGAGTAGATTTTATAGTATTCCGGGCGGTGGATAAAGCATACCATATCGGCATCCTGCTCAATAGCTCCGGATTCACGGAGGTCACTGAGCTGGGGGCGTTTTCCGTCAATACCCTCACGACTTTCCACACCACGGTTCAGCTGGCTCAGTGCGATGATGGGGATGTTCAGTTCTTTGGCTAACCCCTTCAGTGAACGTGAAATGGTACTGACCTCTTCCTGACGGCTACCGAATGACATTCCGCTGGCATTCATTAACTGAAGGTAGTCAATGATAATGATTTTTACTCCATGCTCGCGTACAAGCCGTCGTGCTTTGGTGCGTAATTCAAAGACGGACAAGGATGGTGTGTCATCCACATACATCGGAGCATCGTATAATTCTTTTATTTTATAATCCAGTTGTCCCCATTCATACGGAGCCAACTGACCACTCTTGATTTTCTCACCCGGAATTTCGCACACGTTGACAATCATACGGTTGACCAACTGTACGTTGGACATTTCAAGAGAGAACAAAGCCACAGGGATTTTCGCATTTACCGCCATGTTCTTTGCCATGGAAAGCACAAAAGCCGTTTTACCCATAGCGGGGCGGGCGGCAATAATCACCAGGTCGGAATTTTGCCAGCCCGAGGTCATTTTGTCCAATGCATGGAAACCGCTTTCCAGACCACTCAGCCCGTCCGTTCGTGCCGCCGCTTTTTGAAGCATCTCATACGCTTCCTGGATGACAGGTTGATTTGCGTATAATCCTTCTTCATGTTCTGCTGCGAGATTTCGAACAGTTTTCCTTCCGCTTCCTGCATCAGGTCGTCCACGTCTTGGGTTTCGTCGAAAGCCTTTGTCTGGATGTTGCTGGTAAAGGTAATCAGTTCGCGTGCAAGAAACTTCTGCGCGATGATACGTGCGTGATATTCTATGTGTGCGGAAGAGGCTACCTTGCCGCTTAGCTGTGTTATGTAAAAAGGACCGCCTGCATCTTCCAGTTCACCGGTGCTGCGTAATTGTTCGGCCACAGTCAAGATATCGACTGGTTGCTGGCGTAAAGCCAAAGAGGTAATAGCCGAATAAATAAGTTGGTGACGGCGTTCATAAAAAGATTCGGGACGAAGAATCTCACTTACTAATGAGTAAGCATCTTTTTCTATCATTAAGGCTCCCAATACAGCTTCCTCCAGCTCAGGTGCCTGGGGCTGTAAATGTCCGTATTCGTCAACAGGCTTTGCTTTCGAAGTTTTGGGAGTACGTGTCATTTTTCTCGTTTCTGCCATTGTCGTCTGTTTAAAGTAGGGCAAAGATAGAACTTTTTGCTGAGTTGGACACTCGTCCATTCCCAAAAATAATAAAAGAAATATGAACCTGAATATACGGAGAAATGAACAATCTGGACAGTAAATGGTTTTTTTATATGGTAAAATGAAAAGTTTGTTCTATATTTGGCGCTCTGTCCGGATAAAAGATGGCGTGCATCTTTGTAGAACGGGCAACAATCTAACGAAACACACTAAAAATAACTATTTAAAGAACAGAATATGATTACATTTCCTAATGCAAAGATTAATTTGGGACTTAATATTGTAGAAAAGCGCCCGGATGGATACCACAATCTGGAAACCATATTTTATCCGATAAACCTGCAAGACGCTCTGGAAGTGACGCGGCGGGAAAACAATGACAAAGAATACACTTTACACATAAGCGGATCTCCTTTGGAGGGTGAACCCGAAGATAATCTGGTAGTAAAAGCCTATAAGTTATTAAAAAAAGACTATCCCGGACTGTTGCCGGTAGATATACACATGTACAAGCATATACGCGGGTGCCGGACTAGGTGGCGGATCATCAGATGCCGCTTGTATGATAAAGCTTCTGAATGATAAATTTTCATTGGAACTCAGTACGGAACGGATGGAGGAATATGCGGTAAAACTAGGGGCAGACTGTGCTTTTTTCATTCGGAACAAACCTGTTTTCGCTACCGGAATAGGGAATCTGTTCGAGCCTGTGGAATTGTCATTAAAGGGATACCATATAATTTTGATTAAACCTGATATCTTTGTGTCCACCCGGGATGCGTTTGCCGAAATAAAGCCTGTGCGTCCGGCTGTTTCTTTGAAAGAAATTGTAAAGCAACCTATGGAAACATGGAAAAACAGTATGAAGAATGATTTTGAAGATAGTGTCTTCAAAAAGTTCCCTGAGATTGCTGCTATAAAAGATGAATTGTATGATTTGGGGGCAGTGTATGCCGCCATGAGTGGCTCGGGGTCTTCCGTCTATGGTATTTTCAAAGCACCGATAGAGAATGTGGAAGATAAATTCTGTGGATGCTTTTGCAGACAGAGAGCGTTGGAATAGTGTGGCAGATCAGTGGTTAGTGATTAGTGGACTGCGCTGTCATGCCGCAGGTATTAACCACTAACCACTATAGTCTATCTTTTACATAGTGCCTTGAAATCACAATAGGTACATTTTTCTATGATTTCTGTTTGGGTAAATGATTTTTCCGGATTAAATATCTCTTCTAATAATCCTTGAAGTCGTTCACGGTATTCTTTTTCATATTTACTGAAATCTTCCACAGCCTCTTTGGGCTTTCGTGGCTCGCCCATTTGTATAACGAGAGAATAGGTTTCTGTAGCGGCCCGATGAATATAGAGAAGGGCCGGAGCTATCTTCATCGTTGGTTGCTTGCGGCACATGATGGCGGCATACAGGAACGTCTGGAATACATAGTTGGAACGTTTCTTGTCCGGAATAAACAGAGATTCCACATGGGGTGGGGTGTCTGCATCACCGCCTGTCTTGTAGTCCACAATACGGAGTGTGCCATCCTTGCTGTCCATACGGTCAATAATTCCCCCGATACGTGATTTTATGACTCCTTTGGGTGTTTGTATGTCGATGGGTTCATCCACTTCCATTTCCGATGCAATAAAAGTGAAGGGAGCGTAACGTAAATCATTTTGTAAAAGTTGTTTTAAATATCTTGCAATAACGGCAGAGTTGATAAGTTGTACGCCGTTATATTCCGGTTTCTCGTTTTGCGGAACATTAAAGAATAATTTCTTGAATGCTGTATCCACATAATCTTGCAGCTTCACTTCATTGCGTAGCAACGTTTCCAATGCTTCCTTATTAATGACTTTGCCATGAGTGGTCAGGTCTTTATAAATATGCTCGGCGGCGTAATGGAAAATACTCCCGAATGTGGCAGAGTCTATTTCCGCACTCACTTCATCGGGGCGGAGAGACCGGCTACGTACCTATAATAAAATTTTAAAGGACAATCCAGGTAATAGTTCAAGGCTGATGGAGAAAATTTTGCTTTGGGATTGGCACGGACATCAAACAGGCTTTGCATCCGGCGCATGACATCCGGGGTCTTTTCTACAGTGATAGGCGAGGTGCCTTGGGGGGACTGTCCGGCCTCCAGAAACTGACGTGTGATGGGGTGAGGCCATTCAATCAGGAATTGCAGCATGAAACGCTCCATTCGCCGCGGTTCAGTCCGTCCGAACTGGTATTGTACATCAAGGTAATCCTTTCTGCCCGTTGCAGCAGACGATAGAAATAGTATGCATATACGGCAATCTTATGCTCTATAGTAGTCATTCCGAAAGCTTTGCGCAGGTTGTAAGGAATAAAGGAAGAGTCTCCTCCCGATTTGGGAAGCTGCCCTTCATTGACCGATAGTAATACCAAGTGGCGGAAATCCAGGTTGCGTGTTTCCAATACCCCCATGACCTGCATACCAATGGCCGGTTCGCCATGGAATGGAATATTGGTCGCTGACAAGACCTTGACCAGCAATCGCCGGAATGTTTCGCTCTGTACGGTTAATTCATCTTCTTCTATCAGTGTGCGGAACCGGTTGATGGTGGTATAGGCTTTGAAAAGCGACTCCCGGTAAAGTTGGTTGAATGCATCTGTGTCTTCGGTACCGGAAGTGTTTGCCTGGTAAATGCCTGCCACTTGCTGCAAAGTTTCGGACAGGCGTATGCACAGATTCAGGTTTCCGGAAAGCGGAGTGAAAAGCCGGGTAAGGAATTCATCTTTACCCAATTCGCCGGGTAACGGATAGAAACGGTTGTTCCGGGTCAGTTCTTTTTCCAACAATTCGGCTTGACCGGTGAGTTGCCGGGTATAGGGGTGTTTTAACAGTGTAACAACCGATTGAAACGTGTAGCGGCCGCTTTTGAAATTAAATCCGTGGGTATGCAACTCCAGTAAGGCGATGAGGAAACTATATACAGGAGTTTGCGATAACGGAAATCCCATGGTGATATTGACATGTTTTACTTCTGCCGGCAATGAATGGAGGACCGGCTGAAGCAATGCTTCGTTACACAATACGACTGCGGTTTCTTTTCCGGTGTAGTCAGATTGTTTCGTATCCATTGAGGCAGGTAACGGGCTTGTGCATTTTCAGTAGAAGATGCGATGTAGTGTACCTCTTTAGGTTTCGAGAGATTTTTGAATAACTCACCGGACAAAGGAGAAGGAAAGTCGCGTAAGTTCCGGCGGATAAACTCTCCGGCTTCATGGGTGACGGCTTGTCTGTTTTCCTTCATATAAAATTCGTCGTAATCCCAATAAAAAACAGCTTTCCCGGCATCTTTCAATTGGGTGAACAACGTATGTTCTACTTTGTTCAGTACATTAAATCCTACAAAAACATATTTCTCGTATGGAAGTTTGTCCACATCCAGATGCTCTATGACGTGGCGGTACATCATTCCTTCGTAGGCAATGTTTTGAGAAGCTAAGGATTCACGGAACCCTTTGTAGATGTTTCCCAATACGTCCCATAAAGAGATAAACCGTTCTTTCAGCGCTGTTCTCCGTTCGATGGAGAAGTTCTGGAAGAACTGCCGGATAGCTTCTTCCTGCTCATCGTCAATGAAGGTGTAGTCGTCCATTATGTTGCGCAGATCCTGTAAATTGGAAAACAGTTTGTCGGTATCCACTTTATTTTTGTCGGCATCGTCAAAATCACTGATCAGCATTTCTCCCCAAAAATAGAAATCATCCAGTGTTTCCGTACTTTGAGTTTCCCGTCGGAATATCTTATAAAGTTCGCATACCAGTTTTACCGGATCACCCACTTCCCATGGAGAAAGGCTACGGAACAATTCGCTGATGCTGACGTATGCGGGCGACCAAATAGGTGACTCCGACTCTTGGGCGAGATACTCATTAAAGAAAAGTCCGGCACGTTTGTTAGGAAAAACCACGGCTGTATGTGCCAGGTTTCCTTCCGTATGTTTATATAAATCGGCTGCTACCAGTTTCAAAAAGCTTTCCATTATTCTATTTCCTCCAGTTCGTTGTTAAATACATACCATAAATAGCCACGGATATGCTCATATCCCATATCCGATAATAAATCCATATATTCTTTCACCTGCTTGTTGTAAGTTTTCCGCTTTTTACCGAATTTAAAGTCCACCACAATCACCTCTCCGTCTTTCATCATCACGCGGTCCGGACGGCGGGTTTGCAGCACTCCTTTTTCCCGATAAATAATGGCACACTCATTGTATAGTTCCCAGCTGCCCGAATACCATTCTTTGACCAGCGGATGCCTCAAAGCCCATTCGGTGAGTTTTCGTATTTGTTCCTCCTGTTGTGCCGACTCTATGATTCCTTCGAAACGCAGGCGTTCTATGGCGGGAGGCACATCGTCCGGGGTACGGATTACGGAGAACAGATTATGCAACAACTGTCCTTGCCGGATGTATTTGTCTTCCGTCTCCTCTTCTCCCCGGATAAATTCGGCAGAACGGTTGGACTGTTTGAATTCGATGTTGGTTTCCAGCGTTTCCAGATGGATAGGCAAACGTCGGGCTACAGTCAGCAGCTTGTTGCCGGACACTTGTTTTTCCTCTTCGTGAGATGAGAGATAGAGCGTTCCCAGTTCGTATATTTCTTCTCCGGTGGCATAGCTCTTTCCGGTCATGTCGGATAAGGCACTTCCTAACAATTCGGATACCGTTCCTTTCTGTTCCGCCTTTCCATATATAATCAAGTTCTTTTTGGCACGGGTAAATGCCACATAAAGCAGGTTCAGATTATCCACCCATAATTGCAAGCGTTCATTCAGGAACTCTTCCCGATAAATGGATTGCTGCATGGCTGTGGAATAGTTGATGGGAACAATGTCAAGATCGCTAAACGGAGCTTGCCGGGGAGCACACCATACCAGATGGTTGTAAGTCTCATTCTCCATTTTCCAGTCGCAGAAGGGTAGCAGTACGGTATGGTATTCCAAGCCTTTGGACTTGTGGATGGAGAGAATGCGAATTCCTTCCACCTCGCCGGAAGGGATGGTCTTGCTGCCTAGTTTTTCTTCCCAGTAGGTGATAAAAGCGGATAATTCGGAAGAATTGCTTTGCAGATATTCCGTCACGGCATCAAAGAAGGCGCACAGATAGGCATCCTGTTGTTCGATGCAGGACATCTGGAACAGATTGAAAAGTTTTTCCATCAGCTCATACAGTGGCATGAGGCGAAGTTGCTCCGCTTCTTTTATGAAATCGAATGGCAGATAATCATCTATTCCGTTCAGCAATAGAGTGTTGAGGTCTATTCCTTTATGTAATACTTCATTCTGATAGGCAGCAGCCAGTTGCGCTTGGCAATCCGGTTTTCGGGTTGTGACAAGTAGCGCAGGCCATCCATTATCATACATACCGCCAGTGAGGCATCCAGTCGGAATGCCTCATCGGATACGATTTTGTAAGAGGTGTTCTTGTCGAAGTAATCGGCTATTAAAGGAATGCTTCTGTTCTTGCGCACCAGGATGGCAATATCTTTCAGTTGCACGCCCTGCGCCACAAGCAGCTCCACTTCTTCTCCTAGGTGGTGCAGGGTGTTTTCCATATAGGTCATGTCTTCCGTATCCGATAGAAATTCCACTTTGACATACCTTTTCCGGGATCTTTGTATGTTTCCTGACACACGTCGTTGTAGGCTTCCTTCAGTTCCTTGCATTCCTTTTTTTGTTCTTCCTTGTAAATGTTGTTCAACACCTCGCAGGCGGCTGTAAACACTTCGTTGTTGAAGTGAATGATGTTTGCGGCGCTCCGGCGGTTGGTGGTCAGTGTCTTTACTTTGACGGGAAAGGCTTCGATGTTTGTTTTCAATCCGTTCAGTATGCCCCAGTCACCGTTTCTCCAGCGGTAGATGGATTGTTTCACGTCTCCTACAATCAAGCTGTCTGCTCCCTGAGACAAACCTTCGAGCAGCAACAGACGGAAATTGTCCCATTGCATACGCGAAGTATCCTGAAATTCATCGATCATTACGTTGCGTATGGTTGTTCCTATCTTTTCGAATACAAACGAGGAATCTCCTTCTTTTACCAGGTTATGAAGCAACGCGTTGGTATCCGACAGCAGGAAGCGGTTGTTTCATGGTTCAATTCGCGTACCTCTTCGTCTATATTGGCCAGCAGACGGATATTGTTTACGTGGCGCAGGGAGAGTTGGCAGGAATTGGCCAGCATATTGTTCCGGCTTCTGTATTTTTCCGATTCATTCAGCAGAGGAATCAGTTCTTTTTCTGCCAGACCTAGGATAGCGTTGCGTATGGGGGAGGTTTTTTTCACCCATTCGTCGGGGCAGTCCAGACATTTTTCCACTGTTACATTGCGGACACTGTCATCCAGTTTACCCGATTGTAATTTATTAAAATAGCTGGCTATACCTCGGGAGCCGTTTTTCAAATCTTCTACTTTCACCCCGTTTGTATCCAATATTCCGAAGAATTGGTCGGCAAATCCTTTCATTTGTTCCTGCACCTCTTCCAAAATGGCTTGCAGCGTTTCGCGGTAATTCTTGATACAGTCTTTGTCCCGTAATTTTTCCCGTAGTCCGTTTCCTTTTTCTATATATCCTTCATCGAAGATATTTCGTCCGAAATTCTTTATCTCACCGGAAACATTCCACCTCTTGTCATCGGCTATTCTTTCTTCTATGTATTCCAACAGCCAATAGAGTACGGGAGATTGTCGGTCCAGCTTTTCTATCATGGAGTCCACGGCATCACTCAGACTTCCATATTGTTCAGTTCGATATTCAGATTGGCACCCAATTCCAGCTCCCGTGCCAAATTGCGCATCACCGACTGGAAGAATGAGTCAATGGTTTCCACCCGGAAGCGGCTGTAATCGTGTATCATGTAGTGCAGTGCCGTACCGGCGGCTGTCCTTATGTCTTCTTGGGGCATTTCCAGTTCTTCTGTGATTTTCTGTAAATAGGGATCAGAATCCTTATCCTTTATCCATATTCCGTATAGCTGACTCAGAATCCGCTCTTTCATTTCGGTAGTGGCCTTGTTGGTAAAAGTCACAGCCAGTATATTACGGTATGCCCGTGGGTTCTGTATCAGCAGCTTTATATATTCCACGGCCAGTGTGAATGTTTTTCCCGAACCGGCAGAGGCTTTATAAACTAATAATTCAGGAGAATGTTTCATTTTAAATAATTTGCTAATTTGCTAATGGCTGCGCTGTGTACCGGATGGTAATTGGCTGACACATTAGTACATTTTTATTTTTAATTAAAAACCAGCACAAAAACAGTGGCCTGTCCCTTTTCCTTGTAAGGCAGCAGGGTCAGTGTGCCACCGCTCAGTCTCATGATTTGTTTGCTCAGGCTCAGTCCGATGCCGCTTCCTTCCTCTTTGGTCGTGAAGAAAGGTACAAAAATTTGTCCGGCTGCATCGGGAGGAATGGCGGGACCGTTGTTGGCTATCTCTATACGGATACTTTCTTGCGGATCACAATAAGCTTTCAAGGTGATCTTTCCGTCGGGAGCATTACCTATGGCTTGAATCGCATTTTTCAGCAGATTCGTAACCACTTGGGCTATCAGGTTCTCGTCGGCAAAGACTATCAGGTCTTCCCGGGCTTCGAGGATGGAAAGGGTGATGTTGGGGCATGGATGCTGGTGCTGTGCCAGTCGGATCATCCGTTCCAGGAAAGGACGGACATAGAACAGCGATGGCTCAGGTGATGGCAGTCGTGTCAGTTTGCGATAAGACATGACAAAATTTATCAATCCTTTACCTGTAGAGTGAATCGTTTCCAGCCCTTGTTTCATTTCTTCATTTTCTGCTCCGGGAAGAGCCAGCAGCGTTTCGCTGAGGGAAGTCACCGGGGTCAGGGAGTTCATAATTTCGTGTGTCAGCACGCGGGTAAGGCGTATCCATGAATCTATTTCCCGTTCATCCAATTCCCGATTGATATCACTCAAGGCAATAATGCGGAGTTCCTCGTCTTTGATACGGATGCCGGACACCCGTAAGGCAAGATGCACCGTTCCCCGTTCCGTATTGAACTGAATTTGCAGCTTGTCACCCGGAACTGCTTTTTCCAAAGCAGTCATCAGTTCGTCCGAGATGCGGGAGAGTTGTTTGACATGAGTCAGAACATCCAGCCCCAACAGATTCATGGCCTCTTTGTTCTTTTGATAAACGGAGCCTTTGCTGTTCAGTACCACTATGCCGGTTTCTACAAAGTCCATGATGAGCTCATAATACTTCTCGCGTTGTGCCGTTTCCTGTTTTACATTGTACAAAATACGTGCGATACGGTTCAGCATGACATTGACCATGGAAGAATCGCCAGGGGAGGCATGTTCGTAAAAACGAACAGCGGGGTCGTCGTTTTCGATGGCGTCGAGCAGAAAGGCTATCTTCCGGGTATTAAAAGTGTACAGGCGGTAAAACCAGCCTATGGAAACGAGGAATGAAGGTACGATTACGCATAGCCACAACCAGTTGCGCTGCTGGATTAGTAAGGTGCAGTCAATGGCTAGAACCAGTACGGTAAATAGGCGGAAGAAGAATTGTTTCACAGCTTAATTATTTATTATTTCGTTTGAATGTTCCTTTAGTTCCTGTTTAAAAATAGATTATTGTTATTTGTTTTGTCATCCTGAACCATCGTGAAGAATGAGATGAGATAATAGGTCATAATCCGAATTTTTTCATCTTATTATAAAGCGTCTGCCGGGTAATTCCCAACTGTGCCGCTACAGCCGAGAGGTTTCCGTTGCATTTCTCTATCGCTTTCTGAATCATTTGCAATTCCATCTCTTCCAGTGTAGAGACACTTGTTTCTGTCGCAGGAGCCGCTATTTTTCGGGGAAAATGAAAATGTTCCTCACTCAATATACCATCTTCATTGATAATGACCGCTTTCTCTACGGCATGTTCCAGTTCGCGTATGTTTCCATACCACGGATATGTCCGTAACTTTTCTTGCGCACCGGTAGAAAGAAGGATATTTCCTTTGTCATATTGTTTGCAGAACCGGTCTATAAAGCGTTCGGCCAAAGGGATAATATCTTCTTTGCGTTCCCGCAGAGGGGGAATCTCGATGTGGATGGTATTGATGCGGTAAAGCAAATCTTCGCGGAATTTGCCTTTGGCCACCATCTCTTCCAAATTACAATTGGTGGCGCAAATCAAACGTATGTTGACAGGTATCGGTTCGTTGCTTCCTACTCGCACCACGCTCCGGCTCTGAATGGCGGTGAGTAGTTTGGATTGCAGGTGATAGGGCAGGTTGCCTATTTCGTCCAGAAACAAAGTCCCTTCATGGGCGGCTTCAAATTTACCAGCACGGTCGGTATGGGCATCGGTAAACGAGCCTTTTTTATGGCCGAACAGTTCGCTTTCGAACAGGGATTCGGTGATGGCACCCATGTCCACTGTTATCATATCCCGCCGGTATCGGTTGGACAAGGCGTGTATTTCCCGCGCCAGCATTTCTTTTCCTGTGCCGTTCTCTCCTGTAATCAGAATATTGGCATCCGTTTGCGCCACTTTCTCTATCAGCGTCCGCAGTTGCTTCATGGCATTGCTTTCTCCCCAATACATAGAAGATACGGTTTTAGGGATTTCCGCTCTCTTCTTGTTCTTGGAGGAATTGCGGCAGGCAGACAGCAAGGTTTCTATCAGCCGGGCATTGTCCCAGGGTTTGACGATGAAGTCTGTCGCTCCTTCCTTGATGCCGCGCACTGCCAGGTCTATGTCAGCATAGGCTGTGAAAAGTACTACGGCAGGGAGGGGTGTATTTTCTTTATCTCGTGTAACCAGTACAGACCTTCATTCCCGGTATTCAGTCCGCTGCTGAAATTCATATCCAGCAGCACCACTTGCGCATTTTCTTCACGTAACGCAGCGGGCAGTGTGATGGGTGAGGGCAGTGTGACGATATGTTCGAAATGATTTTTCAGCAATAGCTTTACTGCCGACAGCACTCCTTTGTTATCATCTATCACAATGATGGTTCCTTGTTTGCTCATAAGTCGTTGTAGCTTCTTTTTCCTTTAAAGATATCTTTAGTTGTGCGTTTCATGCAAAGGTACTATCTCTTCACACACTCTCATTTCCATTCCTTTATAGACCACTACTATTTTGTGTAGCTGTGTGGTGCCCACAGCATTCTTCACCCGGTCGGAATCAGCATAACGATTTGCCTGAGCGATCCCTTCCAGCCTCAGTTCTTCCACACGACTTTCAGAATCTTTGTATTTGGCATATTTCAACTCTATGATATAACTGTGCTTCATGTCCGGATAGATTTCCAGCAAAGGACACAGGAAAAGATCAGCGTATCCTTCTTGTGTATCCGCTTCGGAAATAGGACGGTAGAAGCGGTTTTGCGCTGTCATGGCCAGTGTGAATCCATGTACGAAAAACTCTCCTTTCTGTTTGTCGCGTTGTGAGGCGTAGCGTTTCAGACAGTCGGCTATGTAACCGAAGTAGGCCTGCCAGTTACCATCGTATGCCAAAGCCGAGGCCAGTTCGTCTTTCTCATAACTGCTGAAACTAAGGTCGGCCTCATTGTATGTATTCAGCAAATAGGTGTATAGTTGCTCTTCCACTACCTGATTGGGAATGGTGAGTTTGTTTTTTCCTTTATGCATTCCACTGATGGTAAGCATGCCGAAATAATAGAGCAGACTCACGAAATTGTCCGGATCGACAATATTCGCAGCCGGAAAGCTATCCTTCAGTTCTCCGGTGATATATCCTTGACTTACCAGGGTTTGTATGATGGAGGCATCATGAGCAAACTCCTTGTCCTTGCGAATCAGCATCCGGAGTTTTTCGTAGTCTATGCGTATGTTGCTTTCTATCATTTTCTGTGGTGCTTTGCCACGCAGAATATAGTTCTTGACAAAATAGAGAACCATGTTGGAATTGTACAGGGTAGTTTCTCCGTAGCATTCCGGTGCGAAGCAGTAGTTGTCATACCACGGCTTCATGATATCTATCAGTTGGCCGACGGTATGGTTGAACGGACTGTTTGTGGAATAATACGTCAGCATCTCACGCACTTCTTTTTCCGTGAACCCTGTCATTTCGTTGAACTCCGGTGAGAGGGAGTAATTGGTACCTATATTGAATCCGCTGGTGAGATCATCCATGGTTACGGGGCTTACTCCGGTAATGAAGCAACGCTTGATGCAGGAATCAGTTCCGGCTTTCACTTTGTTGAAGAATGCGCGCAGGTAACCCTCTTTGTGTGTCTCTTCAGTGTATCGGTGCAGGCTTTCGGCATCGGAGAGAATGGCATTGGTAAAGTGGTCATACTCATCGATAAAAAGATAAATTTTCTGCTCAGTCTTGTTGCACTCCGTAAACAGATATTCCAATTGTTCTATCGCTCCTGATTTTTCATCCAGCTTCTCCTTGATACCTTGTGGGAGATAGTCGGCATAGATATCGCAGAAATAGTCGAACATGGTCTGGCAATGTGCGTCCATCCCTTGACGGTAGTTGTGCAATTCCCCGCTGATACCGGAAAAATTGAGTTTCAGCACCAGATAGGTGTTGCGGTCCGGCGTGGGGTGCTTTCCTATGTAGAGGTCTCCGAACAGGGCGTCAAACTTATCGCGGGTGCTACATCATAATAATGTTGCAGCATGCTCAAGGTCAGACTTTTGCCAAATCGCCGGGGACGGATGAAGAAGAAAAACCGGTCCGACTGTTCTATCAGTGGGATGAAGGCGGTTTTGTCCACATAATAATAATTGTCGAAACGGATGTCTGCAAAGTTCATCATACCGTATGGCAATCGTTTCCTGTTTGAAGGTGCATATTCCATTAGTTATATTGTTTTTTATGAATAAACTCTGGTAAAAGAGATATGTATAGCATACAAAGATACTTTCTTTTCCCTGCTTCTCCAAAAAACAAAGGTTCTTTCTTTTTGGTAACATGGAGGAAGCTGTCCGATAGGTATCCGCCAATCTTTTCTTTCAGAGAAAACTTTTCAATTTCATGAATTGTTCTATTATAAAATAGCATTTCAAATGAAAACATTTATATTAAGCATAATTGTAACCATGATTACATCGGTAGCTGGTGCACAGCAAAAAAGTTTTTATGACTTTACGGTCAAGACTATTGACGGGAAGGACTTGCCACTTTCCACGTTCAAGGGTAAGAAAGTATTGGTAGTCAATGTGGCATCTAAATGCGGTTTCACTCCCCAATACGCCAAGTTGGAGGAGTTGTATGAGAAATATGGAAAAGATGATTTTGTCGTTATCGGATTTCCTGCCAATAATTTCCTGCATCAGGAACCCGGAACGAATGAAGAAATCAAGGAGTTTTGTACGTTGAATTATGGAGTGACTTTTCCTATGATGGCTAAAATATCTGTAAAGGGGAAAGATATAGCTCCCCTTTATCAATGGCTTACGCATAAAAGTGAAAACGGGGTTTCGGATGCTAAGATAGGGTGGAACTTTCATAAGTTTCTGATTGATGAAAATGGTAGATGGGTTGCCTCAATCGGCTCTACTACCAGTCCGCTTTCACAGGAAATTGTAGGATGGATTGAAGAATAAAATGACCAGAAGATAAATAATGCCCTATTGTTATTGCACCAGCTTTCCGTTTTTCAGTTCCGACATCAGCAGGTCATAGACGTATGCCGGGCTTTCGATATACAGGCCGGTGGAGAAGTCTTCCAGTTTGACGAATGTCTCCGAATTGTGGAATGTGGAGATGGCTTCCTGCAAATCCATATCATTACGTTCCACCAAGTAACGGACTACATCGGCGGATATTCCTTCAAAGAGGAATTTTGCGGTATTCGTGTTCATAGTCGTTTCAGCATTTTAATCGCTGCCTCTGAGTGAAAGAAATATTGTGAAGTCACTTTCGAAAATGTCAGTTCGTGCAATAGTTGTTCTTCGTTAATAAAATTCTCGGTGTATAAACGTAGCAAGCGCGCAATGGTATCATCGGCAACAGGGCCAATTACGATATCGTAATCGTGGCAAGGCTGAGTAGTGTTTATATCGCGGTTCGACATGACAAAACGTGCCCATTCCCAGTCTGGCTCCTTGAAAACCTTGACTTTCAATTCGCTCGACTGCGCTTCTTCAAGGTCAAACTCAAACATAGTCAGAGTGGGGTTTCCGCTGAACATCCGCGCTGTTCTTGCGGCCATCCTTTGGGCCTGTTCCCTAATGTCGGTCAGGTAAAATCCTCTGCCGAAATCCTTATAGGGGCGGCATCTGTTGAGGTCGATGCCGTCGATTGCCGTATTTGAACCGTGGTAAAGTATCATCGCAATGTTCCTCCATTGTTTTGGCAGACGATGGTCAGGTCATCCACACAGTCGTTAAAAGAAAGCGTGTGTTCCACATCGTAAAATTCGGTGAGAAAATCAATGCCTTTGAAACGTCTGATATAATTGCTTGCCTCCCGGATTGTCAAATCGTGACGGCGCGCAAATTCGACAATGACCGTCATCACATAATCGATTAGGTTCTTGTCCGCTTTCTTTTTGGACTTGAGCGCCACTATCGGTTCGACACCCAACGCCTCCGCTATGCGGTTGACAGTGCCAAAATTAACACACAGACCGTTTTCCACTTTGGAAACCATTGCTTTTTGGACGCCAATCATCACCCCGACTTCTTCTTGTGTCAATCCTTTGTTTTTTCGGCATTGGGCCAAAAGTTCTCCTATTTTTTGCAAATTCGTATTCATACCACAAAAATAGATAAAGTTTCTTGTGTAGGAAACTTTTTAACTACAAATATATTCTTTAGATAATTATTATCTTTCCAATTAAATGGCAGCTCTGCTCTGACACGCAAGAACCGTGTGCCGGATGATGATTGTTAGGAAAACAGGAGGGAAATCAGTTCCTTTGTACATCATAGGTTATGGAACGGTGGTTCGAAAAGAGTTGTCGCTATTTTTTTGCTTATTTATTTGTGGGGATAAATATTTATCCTATATTGTATTAGTAAAATTAAAAATATCATGGAGAATGATTATTAAAACTGAAAGTTATGGATACAATAAAAGACATTTGGTTTGATGCTAACCGCATTTATATGAAAACGGATGGTGGAGAAACTTTCAGCCGTCCCTTAGAGGCATTCCCTTTGCTGAAGGATGCAAGTGACAGAGAGCGCCTTGATTTCAAGATAGGAAGTTTGGTGACGATGTTCGTTGGGAATCATTGGATGAGGATATTCATATATCCAGTTTTTTCGATACAGCGGAGCCGGATTATGAAAATGAGATAGCAATGATATTTAAACGTTTCCCTCAACTAAATGTGTCAGAGGTTGCACGTAGTATGGGAATAAACAAGAGTCTTCTTTCCAAGTATATCTATGGTATTAAAAAGCCGAGTGATATAAGGAAGATGCAGATTAAAGAGGCTCTCCATCTTTTGGGAAAAGAATTACTTGCCGTTTGATTAATCTCTTAATAATAGTTTAGGTGTGATTCCATTTGGTTTCACGCCTTTTTTATGTTAATTTTTCCACAATCATAGTTTCAACAGAAAGATAATTAAATATAAGGAAGATATGGCTAGAATAAACAAATACGGCTATGTTGCTGCGTGACGTTTTTGCATCCGTCAGGGAGATGCGGTGAACAAGCCAAATTCATACCAAGAACCGGGCAAGCATATGATGCAGGCAGGTAGGCATGTACCGAGTACCAGGTAGCCTTGTTTGCTGTATCTTATATCTTACCATCTGGGCGATGATGCGTCCGGAAGAATTTGTATCAAGGTAAGTATACCGATAATCTGTTTCTTGTTTGTTTTTGAGTAATCAAGAAACATCACTAAAAATAGCGGAATATATTTTCGTCCTATTTATTAAATTGCTATCTTTGCCACGTTTTCCACGCCGGTACTTCCGCAAGGAAGTTAGGGAGGTGGGAAATATACATATATAGAAAAGACGTTTACTTGACGTTTTGTTCTTGACGCTTCGAAAATTTGCACCTTTTGAAATTGCTGTCAGAGACAAAGCAACAGTGGATGTCTGCGGGGTATGTTTATATCCTTGGTGCGCTTTTGTTGGTCAAAGGTGTATTCAAGTGTTGTTATACATATCGGCGTGGGCTTCTGCGTTGCTCGTTCAGACAGCAATGGGCAGTGCAAAGCCTTCGAAGTGTGGGACGAGTAACAGGTACAGATTCCCGCGCTTTTTTTATATATAGGTATTACAAATTTCTGATTTAACATATATGAACCGTCCGGTTCGGGAATCTGCGGAAGGTTATCGGTTGACCCGACAGGCTGCATCTACATCGTGCGGATTTCCATCCTCCATTTGTTGAAATAGCTTTTCCAGTCAACTTAATCACAAGAGGCCGATTCCTCTTGTATTTTACGAAACTTCTCGTAATTGATTGAATTGCAGATATATATCTGTACTTCAAAGCTCCATAACTATGCTTTCAAGTGAAAAAATGCAATGGTTTGCCATGCGTGCCACTTATCGCCGGGGGATGCAGATCAAGGCTTTGTTGGATAAAGAAGGAATCAACAATTTCATTCCCATGCGTTACGAAGTTCGTATAAGGAACGGGCGCAAGAGGCGTGAGCTGGTTCCCGTTATCAGTGATCTGATATTTGTTCATTCCGTCCAGTCCGAACTTCAGAAGGTGAAGTTCAAACTTCCGTATTTTCAATATATGATTGATATCCGCAACGGGCAGAAAATCATTGTGCCCGATGATCAGATGAGGCAGTTTATCGCTGTGGCTGGAACGTATGACGAGCATCTTATCTTCTTCAGTCCCGATGAGGTGAACCTGCGTAAAGGTACGAAAGTCCGTATTACGGGTGGTGACTTCGAGGGCTACGAGGGGGTGTTTGTAAAGGTGAAAGGTGCGAGAGACCGTCGTGTGGTTATCAGTCTGCAAGGGGTGATAGCCATGGCCATGGCGACGCTTTCGCCGGACTTGATAGAAGTGATAGAAGAGCCAAAGAAGAGATGACTTCATTTGCTACGTTAAACATTGTTATCCCTTGATTAATGGGGAAGTAAATGATCTGATAATATAAATCTTATGTATAATAATGTGTAGAACCACATTCATGCCGTCAGGCATCCGGCTCCAGCAGCTGATTCAGAATCAGTATAAGGAAATTTTAGCCAGGGAAAAGAATAATGAATAAATTCATTCATCTGTATGACATTGGTGCGTATTGGGTGGCTTTCGAGCGTTCCGCCTGTAGGTTGAGCGGTTTGTTTTCTAAAAGTGAGCTGACTTTGTTTCGTGTCCCGGATTGTGTGGAATATGTGGTGATGGCTTCTGTTCCTGCCGATGAGGCGGAGGGCTGTTTGGGTGAGTACATCATTTTGCACGATGGAATTTACCGGAAAGTGTGGTCGGAGCATGTTTTGCCGATGGGGGATTATCGTCATTGGCATGAGATGGCTGTGAGGTCTGTTTTGTTGTAAAGAAAAGTATGCGGACTTCGTGGACCAAGTAAGTGGTGTTACTTTGCTTACGAAGATATCTTACTTTTTTCAATGGAATATGGTCATTCGTCATGCTCTATAGGGAATACCCTGAAAAATCCTTCAAAAGCTTCAGCCTGCTCGCAAACGCCCTACCCGTGGGCATTCCGGCTGAAGGATTGGGTTCAGGAATCCTTCAGTTGGGGGTTGGAATGTTTCAGCCGAACTGATCTTCCTCCGATTCTTAGGGAATCGTTTTTCCTGAAGGATATTTTCCGGCTGAAACATTTCACAATGCATATCCTTCAGCCGGAATGCCGACAGGCAGGGTGTTTGCGGAGTGGCTGAAAGATCTGAAGGAAAAAAAAGGCGTTTCGGCATGTAGATACCGTTATGGAAAAAATAACAGGTCAAATTTTTAAAAGCTCTTGTTCTTTCAATGAAAACGTCCTGTTCTTTTTTTTAAAGACCTTGTTCTTTTCGGAAAAGAACAGGATCTTTTAAGGGTTAGTAACGTGTATGCCGGAAGGTTAGTAACATGTGGGGTGACACGTTACTAATGTGTGGGCTGTAAGCTTAGTAATGTTGCAGGTGGAAGATATATATCTTTCAAGTGATTTGAATATATTAATAGAATTAGGATACATATTACGGGACTTGTCTATTATAGACATAATATTTTAATGTGCTTTTTTATAATTGAAAATGTCTGCTTTATCTCAGCAAAATAATAAAAGAATAGCTAAAAATACTCTATTACTTTATTTTTGTATGCTTTTCAGTATGGGAATAGGTTTGTTTACAAGTCGTATTGTACTTGAAAGTTTGGGAATAGAGGATTATGGCATATACAATCTTGTTGGTGGTATTGTTACAATATTTGCTTTCTTAAATTCGGCTATGATTGCAACTTCACAACGTTTTATTTCATATGAGTTAGGAAAGGGAAATTTACATAAACTTAAAGATGTTTTTTGTACGACTTTAACTATACACATAGCTATTGCGTTTATTATTGTTGTTTTATCGGAAGTAATAGGAGTTTGGTTCCTCAATACCAAACTGAATATTCCATCAGATAGAATGATGCTGCCAATTGGACACTCCAATTATCTATATTCGTATTTGCTGTGTAATGTAATCAGTGTTCCTTATTAATGCTTCTATTGTGGCACACGAAAAAATGAGCGCATTTGCATATATTAGTATCTTCGAGTAGT
>ENA-OQDD01000168-OQDD01000168.1-human-gut-metagenome-genome-assembly--contig:-NODE-168-length-26664-cov-2.332065_pt1 | contig 26664 bp, 34 predicted proteins | sample MGYA00242507_ERZ504598 | MGnify/ENA primary metagenome ERZ504598 (study PRJEB26092, sample SAMD00036318) | human gut metagenome | host: Homo sapiens | study: EMG produced TPA metagenomics assembly of...
CATTCCACTTCCGGTCTGTACTTCCCGTGCAGATATATGATCAGATCGCTACTGTTCACTCAGCAGTGAAACACTTGCTGTTTCGCTGCGTAAGAAAGTGATTCAGGTGTGAGCAGCCCTCCTTTTGCGAAGCAAAACTTTAAATGAGGGCTGCGAATGTTACAGTTCGCAGGGTACCTGTGAACTGTAACATCAGATCCGTGCGGTAATTGCATCAAAATACCGCGTTATCTGTAGACAATGACTGAATTATGAATTACGAAAAGGTAAGTATTATGAATCAGAAAGCATTAAAAACGCTCGAATACGACAAAATTATCGAACAGCTGGCTTCGTATGCCAGTTCTCCGCTGGGCCGGAAGAAATGTCTGAAGCTCGTTCCTTCTTCTTCCCTCTCCCAGATTACGCGGATGCAGCACGAGACACACGACGCGCTCACCCGGCTCTTTAAAAAAGGCCACATTTCCTTTGGTGATGCCAAAGATATCCGCGGCGCATTAAAGCGTCTCGAAATCGGCAGCTCCATGAACATCACGGAGCTTCTGCAGACCGCCGCACTTCTGGAAAACACGGCACGCGTCAAAGCGTACGGCCGCCGCGAAAATGCGGACCAGACGCCGGACAGCTCGAAGATCTCTTCGAAACACTGGAGCCTCTGACGCTGCTTTCCACGGAAATCCGCCGCTGTATTCTCTCCGAGGATGAAATCAGCATGATGCAAGCCCGAATCTACGCCGCATCCGTCGTTCCATCAAATCGTGTGAGGAAAAAATCCACAGCCAGTTAATCTCGCTCGTCAACGGTTCCTACCGCACGTATCTGCAGGATGCCGTCATCACGATGCGCGACGGCCGCTACTGTATCCCGATCAAATCCGAGTACAAAGGCCAGGTTCCTGGCATGGTACATGACCAGTCCTCGACCGGTTCCACCTTCTTTGTCGAGCCGATGGCCGTTGTCAAACTGAACAACGATATCCGTGAGCTGGAAATTGAAGAAGCAAAAGAAATCGAGGTCATCCTCTCTACGTTGAGTGCCCAGGCAGACCTGCACCGCGATGAGATCCGTTACGACCTCGAAAACATGGTAGAGCTTGACTTCATCTTCGCGCGCGCCGCTCTTGCAATGGAGCAGAACGCCAATGAGCCGATCTTCAACACCGAAGGTAAAATCCACCTGCGCAAGGCACGCCACCCGCTGATCAATGCGAAAAAAGTCGTTCCGATTGATCTGTCGCTCGGCGAAGATTTCGACCTTCTGATCGTCACCGGACCGAATACCGGCGGTAAAACGGTTTCCTTAAAGACGGTCGGACTCTTAACACTGATGGGCCAGTCCGGACTTCACATTCCGGCACTCGACCGCTCCTCCCTTTCCGTTTTCGACGAGGTTTACGCCGATATCGGTGATGAGCAGAGCATCGAGCAGTCGTTGAGTACCTTCTCCTCCCACATGACGAATGTGGTTTCCTTCCTCGACAAGGCAGACCGCAATTCCCTCGTCCTGTTCGATGAGCTCGGCGCCGGTACCGACCCGACAGAGGGCGCGGCGCTTGCCATCGCGATCCTCTCTACGCTCCACGAGCGCGGCATCCGCACCATGGCAACGACACACTACAGTGAACTGAAAATCTATGCCTTATCCACACCGGGCGTGGAGAATGCCTGCTGTGAATTCGATGTCGAGACTTTAAGCCCGACATACCGCCTGCTCGTCGGCGTTCCTGGAAAGAGTAATGCGTTTGCGATTTCCAGCAAACTCGGCCTGCCGGACTACATCATCAACAAGGCAAAAGACGAAATCAGCGAGCAGGATGAATCGTTTGAGGACGTTCTGACCACTCTCGAGCAGAACCGGATCACGCTGGAACGCGAAAAAGAAGAGCTTGCCCGCACCCGCGCGGAAGTCGAATCCCTGAAGCAGAGCCTTGCCAAGAATCAGGAACAGATCGACGCAAGAAAAGAAAAGATGATCTCCAATGCAACCGAGGAGGCACAGAGAATTCTCCGCGAGGCGAAGGAATACGCCGACCAGACGATGCGCGATTTCCAGAAATTTGGAAAAGAGAATGTTTCCGTCCGCGAAATGGAGCAGAAACGTACCGCTCTGCGTGAAAAGATGAACAAGCTCGATAAGAAAAAGGCGAAGGAAGTACCGAAGCGCACCGGAAATCTCCGCCCGCAGGATCTTCATCTCGCGATGCCGTCAAAGTCTTAAGCATGAATCTCAAAGGTACTGTCAGCACCCGCCCGGATTCGAAGGGAAATCTCTTCGTCCAGATGGGTATCATGCGGACCAAAGTGCATATCTCCGACCTTGTGCTGATCGACGAGGCTGTCATCACCGGCCCGTCCATCTCCCGCACAAGCAGCGGAAAATCGAAGCTTTCCAAGGCTGCCACGATTTCTACCGAGATCAATCTGCTCGGAAAAACGGTGGATGAAGCGGTTGCCGAACTCGACAAATATCTCGATGACGCTTATCTCTCCCATCTGCCGAGTGTCCGCGTTGTCCACGGAAAAGGAACGGGCGCACTGCGGAAAGGCATTCACAATTATCTGCGCCGCCAGAAACACGTAGCGGACTTCCATTTAGCGGAATTCGGCGAGGCGATGCCGGCGTTACGATTGTTACGTTTAAGAAATAAAAACTCAGGAAAATATGGGACGGAACGCATACTGTATGCGGTTCCGTCCTGTCCCCAGTGAAGGAGAATCTTTTATGGCTTCCAAACAGAAAATTCTGATTGTCGATGACGATAACAATATCGCAGAACTGATTTCTCTCTATCTGACCAAGGAATGCTATGACACAAAAATTGTAAACGATGGAGAAGAGGCTGTCCGGGAGTTTCACTCCTTCCAGCCGAACCTGATTCTGCTCGACCTGATGCTGCCCGGCATGGACGGCTACCAGGTCTGCCGCGAAATCCGGCACGATTCCGATGTTCCGATCATCATGCTCTCGGCAAAGGGCGAGGTGTTCGACAAAGTCCTCGGCCTGGAACTCGGCGCGGATGACTACATCATCAAACCATTTGATTCCAAGGAGCTCGTTGCCCGTGTGAAAGCAGTGCTGCGGAGATTTCAGCCATCACGCACGATCCCGGTGTCCGCGACCGCAGGAAAATGTGTCGAGTACCCGGATCTTATCATCAACCAGACGAACTATTCCGTCATTTACCAGGGCCGCACCGTCGATATGCCGCCGAAGGAACTGGAGCTTCTCTACTTCCTTGCTTCCTCACCAAACCAGGTCTTTACGCGGGAACAGCTCCTCGACCATATCTGGGGCTATGAGTACATCGGCGATACCCGCACGGTAGACGTTCATATCAAACGTCTCCGCGAAAAAATCAAGGACCATGCCTCCTGGGCCATCACGACGGTCTGGGGCATCGGTTACAAGTTTGAGGTTAAAAAATAATGCGACGCACGCTTTACCGGAAATTAATTCTCATTTATGTCATTCTCGCCATTGCCGGCTTTACGCTGATCTCAACGGTCGGCTCCCGCATGGTGGAGGACAGTCTGGTCTCCAGCGCGAGCACCAGTCTGTACCGGGAGGCCACGCAGATCGCTTCCAAACAGGGCGACCTTTATTACCACAGTGAGCGTTCCCTGACGGATCTTTACAATTCGCTCAGTGCACTGGCTTCCTATCACAATTCCCAGATCTGGCTCATCAGCGCAGACGGGGAAATTCTGCTGAACACGGCAGCTGCACTCGATGAGGAAAACCCGGAGATCATCGACGGTTTTGATCCAGTTGCGCTCGGCAGCGAGTATTACAGCACGGGAACGTTTTTCGGCTATTTCGAAGACAAGATGCTGAGCGTCATGGTTCCCGTCACCTCCGATTTCCGGATCAATGGCTATGTCGCCATCCACCTTCCGCTGCAGGACGTCTATCAGCAGAGGGAAAGTCTGCTGGCACGGATTGATTTTCTGTTCCTGCTCGTGTTCGGACTCTCGTTTGTGATTCTGATCTTTTTCTCCCTCGTCGTGTACCGGCCGCTGAAAAAGATCATCAACGGTGCAAAGGAGTATGCCTCCGGCAACCTGACCCACAAAATTGATGTTAAATCTCACGATGAGATGGGGTATCTCGCTTCCACGCTGAACTACATGTCCGGCGAGCTGAACAAGACCGGCGAATACCAGCGGAAATTTGTGGCGAACGTCTCTCACGACTTCCGCTCACCGCTGACCTCGATCAAAGGCTACGTGGAGGCAATCCTAGACGGAACGATTCCGCCGGAAATGCAGGAAAAATATCTGAAAATCGTTCTGTTTGAGACAGAACGGCTGCACAAGCTGACGCAGAGCCTGCTGACGCTGAACGACATCGACGATAAAGGAATATGCTTGATCTGACCTCGTTTGACATCAACGCCGTCATCAAGGATACCGCCGCTTCGTTTGAGGGAACCTGCACAAAAAAGCGGATTTCCATTTCACTGATCCTCGCATCGCGCACCTTATACGTCTGCGCCGATATGGGAAAAATCCAGCAGGTGCTGTACAATCTCATTGATAATGCAATCAAATTCAGCAACAACGATTCCACCATCACAGTTGAGACAACGGAGAAGCACGGTAAAGTCTTCGTCTCCGTCAAGGACACCGGCTGCGGCATTCCAAAGGCAAGCATCACGAAAATCTGGGAGCGCTTCTACAAGCTCGACGCCTCCCGCGGCAAGGACCGCAAAGGAACGGGACTTGGGCTTTCGATCGTCAAAGAGATCATCACTGCGCATAACCAGAATATCAATGTCATCAGTACAGAGGCGTTGGTACCGAATTTATCTTTACACTCGCCAAAGGCGAAGCACCAAAATAAGCCCCTCCGCCGAGGGGCTTTTTTGCCAGACATATCAAACTAACTCTGGAGGTAATTTTCACTATGAACCCAAACACCATTGATTCCATCATCAAACAGCTCATTGCATCCCACACCACCATTTCCACCATGGAAAGCTGCACTTCCGGTCTGATCGCCTCCCTGATCACCGACACCGAAGGCGCCTCCGCCATTTTCCCCGGCGGCTACGTCACGTATCTGAACGAAACCAAGTCCTCGTCGGCGTCGACCCTTCCGTCATCGAAATCCACGGCGTCTACTCCCCCGAATGCGCCGAAGCCATGGCCCGCACAGTACAAGAAAACCTGCACACCGCCATCGCCATCGGAATCACCGGCACAACCGGAAATCTCGACCCCAACAACGCTGACAGCGTACAGGGCGTCGTCTACTTCTGTATTTTATACAAAGCCCAAGCCCACACCTTCACCTTCCAGACCAACGTCTCCGGCATGACCCGCCACGAAATCAAACAGCTTTACGCAGAGCAGGTCTTTGCCGAATTGGAAATGATCTTAACTTCTTCCTTATAAAAAGAATGCAGCTCCGTCTACGATCACCAGAGTCCCGTCCGTCTACCTCCACTCATGCGTCCGCAAATGCCCCGCGAGCTGCATATGGTCAAAGCTATTCTGCCGCAGTGCCTCGTACAGTACGATCGCCACGGAATTTGAAAGGTTCAGCGACCGAATATCATTAATCATCGGAATCCGCACCGCCGTCTCCTGATTATCGTACAGAATATCCTCCGGAATCCCCGCGCTTTCCTTTCCGAACATGATAAAGCAGTCCTCTTCATACTGCACATCCACATACGTCTGCGGCCCCTTCGTCGTCGCATAGTAAATCTTCGCCCCCGGATTTTTCTCCAGAAAATCCTCGTAACTCTCATACACTGTCACATCCAGCTTCGGCCAGTAATCCAGCCCCGCGCGCCTGACCGCCTTGTCCGAAATATCAAACCCCAGCGGCTTAATCAGATGCAGCCTCGTCCCCGTCGCCACACACGTCCGTCCGATATTACCTGTATTTGCTGGAATCTCCGGCTCATGAAGAACAATATTCAAATGTGCCATTTTACCAATCACTCCTGTCGTATATTTAAGCCTTATCTGCCAACCCGGTACATCTCATCCATCTGCGGCTTATCCAGATACCGGACCTCTTCCCCGTTCCGGAGAATCCTCTCCTTCCCGGATGTCGTCCGCCCAATCACCGCCGATGGAATCCCTTCGAGTGCCATTTTCTGCACCAGCCCCTCGCCGTCCGCCGCCGCAATCAGCAGCGCCCCCGTCGAAAGCATCTGATACGGATTCACCCCGAAAAATTCACAGATCTCCACCGTCTCCTGCTGGATCGGAATCCTCTTCAGCGCCACATCAAGCCCGATACCCGCGCCGTCCGCCATCTCCCAGAGCGCCCCGAAAATCCCGCCCTCCGAGAGATCCTGCATCGCAGCCGCACCGTGCTCGATCGCAATCTCCGCCTCACGGCAGACAGAGTAATCCTCCGAAAAATCCGCCGCCCCATGGATAAATCCCGGAGAAAATCTCGTCAGAAGCTCATCCCTTCTTGTCTTTGCCAGATAAGACACCGCGCCAAGCGCAATCCCCTTCGTCACGACAAGATCCAAATCCGCTGTCACACACGACGGATCAAACAGCCCCGCACGCGTTGTCCCGCCTGCCGCCGTCACGGTAAGCACCGGATACAAAACCCCGTCCGTCACCTCCGTATGCCCGCCGATCACCGCAGTTCCATACCGCACACACGCACCGTCAACCGCCCGCATCAGCTCCTTTAAATCCTTTTCTTCCATCGCCTCCGGCAGCATCAGCGACACCAGCACTCCTTTTGCCGATGCCCCCGCCGCGGCCACACTGTTGCACACCCGGCAGACCGCGAGCACCGCGTCCTCCGGATCCTTCACCAGCACCGGCGCACACGAAAACACCTGCGTCTCCTTTTCTCCTGCAAATGCCGATACCCCACGTCCAACCGCCGGCCCTGCTGCGTCCTCTCTTTTCTGCCCCAGCATCTTAAACACCGAGCGCACCAGCACGCTCTGCTGTAATTTACCCTTTCGCATCCCTTGTCCTCCTCGAACTTCCTGTTTCAAACGAAAAAGCAGACGGAATCCGTACTCCTTTTCCCTCTGCTTTCCCATTTTTCACGGAAATGTTACAGTTCACTGGTTCCCAGCGAACTGTAACCAGAAAACGCCTAGTCCTCATCGTCCTCCGTTTTCTCTGTATTGCTGCTGTCGTCCGTCTTTTCCGTACCATCCGAATCCGAATCATCGCTGCTGTCTTCCTTCTTCTCCGAAGAACTCGATGACGAACTGCTCTGGCTGTATTTCGCTGCAACTTCCTTTGCTTTTGCAAGATCATTTGCCGCAATCGCCGCCTGCATTTCCGCACGCGCCGCTGCATTGTCCGTCTTTGTTCCCACGGTATAGACATCCGATGTCATGCGGTAAGTGCTGGAATTCACCTGCTCCTTCGTCTCATTTCCATTGTCATTCACAATCTTCCACAGCCGCGCCGTCGAACCCTGATAGCCGTACGATGTCTGTTCAATTGTTCCAAACGATGCATTCGCATCTTCCGTCAGGCTCGGCGTCGGATCCTCCGTGTTTGTCGTCTCACTCTCATAGCGGACCGTGCGGTTCGGATCTCTCGTCTCATGGCCGTAGATGGCAAAATGCAGGGTGCTTCCGTCCGCGCTCGCCTCAATATAAATCGGCGCATCCGTATTGTTGATGAATTTCAGGTCTTTCAATCCCTCTGCAATCGCCGCATCCATCGACGGATCCACATAGTGGACAATCATGGAATGGCTGTACCGCTCCGTCACCTCAAGCTCTGCTTTTAAGACAGCAACATAGAGCGTTGTGGAAACCTGGCAGATACCGCCGCCGTACGAATCGACGACCTTGCCCATCTCATACGATGCTGCCAGTGCATAACCATTTTCCGCATCAAACGGCACAACGACCGCCTCTACGGAAAATTCCTCGCCCGGCTGTACCAGCGTTCCGTTAATCTTCTCTGCGCCGACTGCGACATTCTGTTTTCTGCCGCTCGTACCGTTGCCATACTCCGTCGTACCCTCGCCGAGCAGATCTTTGACAAGTGCAAGCTGCTCCGGATTACCGCCTGCCGGTGTTTCTTCTGTTACCAGTTCTACGCCGCCGATGCCGCCCCGCCAGCTTGTCGTCAGGTAATTGACAACCTTCGCCATGGACTCATCCACGTTGACGCTGCATCCGGTCTGGCCCGGATTGACGATAAATTCGCCGTTTTCGCGGGTCAGCGTTGCATCTGTTGCCTCGCGGTTCAGCACAGCCGTGTTGTTTTCTACCGCCTGGCGCGCTGCCTCGCCATCGACTGTATATTTCAGGGAAAACGTCACCGTCTCTCCATTTTTGAGCCGGTTCTGTGTCAGGAACCGCTTCAGTACATTGCCTTCCTGCCCGATTGTGACGGCTTCTCTTGCCACCTCCGGGTTGGCACAGGAAAGTCCGAGATCCCCTGCTGTCACCTGTGCATTCTGCTCTCCGGCAGACAGGTTGATAACCGAGGGTTTTAACTGTTCAATTTTGTCGTTTACTGCCTGTGTGATCTGCTCTTCGGTCATACCGCCGACGGAAATGTCTTCTACATAGATTCCGTCCAGCGCTGTCCGGTCATCCGCTTTGACTGGTTCTGCCAGAAAGCAGAATGCGAATGCGATAAGCATCACCAGCAGGCCTCTCATTTTTCTGCTGTTTTTCATACTGTGCCTCTTCTTGATCCGTTTCCCATTTCACTCTGTCTTTTACAGAATCTCTTTACACCAGCCATAAAAGTGCTGGAAGAACCATACCAAGCACCATAACCACTGCAAGAATCAATGCCAGTATCTTTGCTGCATTTCTCTTCTTTGCCAGCGGATCTTTCTTCTTTTTCTGTGCCTCTGTCGGGGCTTTTCGATTGACTTTATTACTCATCGTTCCATCCTTTCTTTTTCTCTTCTATTTTTTCTCAGTTCTCTGTCGTTTTTCCATTCTTCCATGTGCCAGAATAATCTGATCGATCATGCGGGATGCACGGCTTTTTGTGAGTGCTCCCCACTCCGGTTCGAGATCCAGCTCATGGTACCGGATCAGATCCGCCAGATATTTTTTCTGTGCCTCCGTCGCCGGAACCTCACGTTTCATTTTGGCCTTCAGAGCGCTGCGGCAAACCATTCCGGGTGATCTTCCGAAAATCCTTCTTCCAGTTTTCGGAACAGTGCCAGCGTTTCCAGCACATCGTCCATCGCACGGTGTGCGTGTTCCCGCGGGATCTGATAGTAGCCGCAGAGTGCTTCAAGGCTTCTGCTCTCCAGATCCGGGAGGGCTTTCCGTGCAATTTTCAACGTATCCCACGCTTCTTTTTCAAAGTCCAGACGGGCATTTATCGCTGCCTGCTTGATGAAGCTGTAATCGAACAGAATATTGTGCCCCAGAAGCGGCAGGCCGCCGCAGAAATCCAGAAAGCCGCGGACAGCAGTCTCCACATCGGGCGCATTCGCAATCATCTCATCCCGGATTCCGGTGAGTTCCGTGATCCGCTCCGGCACTTTTCTGCCCGGATTGACGAAAGTCTCATACGATGCCGTGACCTCTCCGCCCTGCACTTTTACTGCACCGATCTCCAGAATCTGGTCTTCCTTTACAGAAAGACCCGTTGTCTCAAGATCGAGCACTACAAAATCTTGTATTTTCATCTTTTATTACCTTTTCTAGTATCTCATGTTCTTTTGAAATGTCAAGCGTAAAAAAGCTCACTACAGTCGATCATCTCCGCATTTCCCGTCAGCGGATCGCGCTTCTGATAATCAAACAGGAGTACCGTACGCGCCTTTTCCCCGTTTCCGAGCACATCGTAATCAAAAACTTCCACATGCGTCATGCGCTGCAGCTGCTTCCAATCGTATGTCGTATACGATGGCAGAAGCGTTCTCGTTTCGGCTTCCTTCTGGTAAAAATCACGCGATTCGTTTTTCCATTCCGACGGATCCTTTGCAAAATGCGGCCGCGTCTTCATATTTTCCCGCGCATACAGATCGAGTACCATCATCTGGCGGAAGAATGCTTCGTCCTGCTGTTTTTCGTCCCGTAAAAACTCGAGCAGAATTTCATACCGCTGGATCCGGTTATGCGCCGCCTCACTGTAGCCTTTGCCCGGTAGAAATCACCGAGTTCCTGGAAGAAGTCGAACGGGTTCTCATACAACCGCTCGATCATCGGCAGCGTGTGGACAAACTGACCGCTGTTGTAATAGACTTCTACCATCTCTTCCACGTCTTTCAGTTTCAGCACATCATCATACGGCAGCCATTTTGTATAAAGCACCTCATACGGCTCCCGTTCCTGATAATGGCAGTCATATTCTTTCGTATGCTCATACATAAAGGAGCCTCGAAGCACTTTTAAAAATCCGAGCTGCAGCTGCTGCGGCCGGAGCGCATAGACATCCGCAAAAGAACGGCGGAAACTTGCATAGTCCTCGTAGGGAAGTCCCGCAATCAGGTCCAGATGCTGGTGGATGTTTCTTCCTTTCGCAATCCGATTGACAATCTCTGTCACTTTTCCAAAATCCATCTTCCGGTGAATTGCTTCGATCGTCTGCGGATTCGTAGACTGCACGCCGATCTCGAGCTGTACGAGTCCCGGCCGCAGCGTATTCAAAAGTTCCAGCTCTTCTTCCGTAATCAGATCGGCAGCAATTTCAAAATGGAAATTTGTCACACCATTATCATGTTCTGCGATGAATTTCCAGATCGCCATTGCGTGATCTTTTTTGCAGTTGAAGGTACGATCTACAAATTTAACCTGCGGTACCTTCTGCTCCAAAAAGAAGGCAAGCTCCTTTTTTACGAGATCGAGATTTCGGAACCGGAGCCTTTTATCAATGGAAGAAAGGCAGTAGCTGCACGAGAACGGACAGCCACGGCTCGACTCATAATAAATGATGCGGTTCTCAAATTTTTTCAGGTTTGCATAGGGAAAATCCACCTCGGACAGATCCATAACCGGACGCCACGGGTTGCTTTTGACTGCACCGTCTGCATCACGGTATGTAATGCCATGGATCTCCTCCAGCGTTTTCCCCTCCATCCCATTCCCCTGGTTCTGATAATAAACTGCTATTTCCCGGAAAGTCACTTCTCCCTCGCCTTTCATAATTCCGGCAAGGAACGGATACTGTTCCAGCATCTCCTCTGCATGGTACGAAACCTCCGGCCCGCCAAGCCAGATCTTTGTTTTCGGACTGATTTTATGATATTCTGTAATCAGATCCTCTACGATTGATATATTCCAGATGTAGCAGGAAACGCAGACAACGTCTGCACGCGCCAGAAACAGGCTTCGCAGCATGGAATCCTTTGACTGATTGATCGTAAATTCGCGGATCTCCGGGAACACGCCGGCTTTCTCCGCGCTCGCCTGCAGTGTATAAACTGCGAGATTGGAATGAATATATTTTGCGTTGACCGCAGTCAGAATAATTTTCATAATCTTTCTAATACTTCTCCTTGGTTCCTCTTTGCATATCTTTTATACTACCACATTCTCGAACGAAAATACACCGCCATTCCTCCAAAAGCACAATTTTTTCGAGATTTTCGATAAAACAGTTGCAATTTTCGCGAATCCATGTTATATTAACAAAGGTTTCCAACAGGAAATCAAAATGCCCAGATAGCTCAGTTGGTAGAGCAGAGGACTGAAAATCCTCGTGTCGCTGGTTCGATTCCGGCTCTGGGCATTTTTTGCTGCACAAAAGCAGGATTCACATTTTTTGCCACAGCAAAATCCGGCAGAATCTCCTGTCTCCCTATCGCAAAAAAACTCTGCACCGCATCCCCGGAAATTCCCGGATGGATACGGTACAGAGTTTTTTCATCGCACAACTGCCCAAGAAAGCTTTTCGTTTTTACAGATTTTTGATGACCTCCCATGCTTCATCATCAAATTTTCTATCTCTGAAATAATACTGTTTATCTTCTTCGGTAATCTTCCGAATGACTTTACACGGATTTCCTGCTGCAATCGACCAGTCCGGAATGTCCTTTGTTACAACACTTCCGCCGCCGATAACAACGTTATCTCCGATATGTACGCCTGGTAAAATAACGGTATTTCCGCCAATCCAGACATTATCTCCGATGGTAACTTCAATGCCGTATTCATACGCACTGTTTCTTGCCGCCGGATGCACCGGATGACCTGCAGTATAGATGGCAACGTTCGGCGCCATCTGGCAGTTGTCTCCGATTTTTACCTTTGCCACATCGAGAATGGTGCAGTTATAATTTGCAAAGAAATTTTTTCCGACCTCAATATGAAAGCCATAGTCACAGTAAAATGGCGGATTGACAAATGCACCCTCGGATTTTCCAAACAGTTCTTTTACAATGGCTGCGATTCCGTCAAAATCCGAACGGTCGATGGTGTTCAGTTTCTGCGTCAGTCTTCTCGCATTCATCTGCTGCTCCATCACCTCTGCATCGGAAATGTACGGTAACTGTCTGTCTCTTCTCTCTACGTTTTTCATTGTTCTGTATCCTCCCTGGTAATATTATTCACCCACTGATATTTTTTATAGTGTCTGTAAACGGCAGGAAGCTTAATCATTTCATCCAGATTCAGCAGGAAATAAACGACCATGACCGTTGTTCCGATCGTAATCGCCGCATAAAAGAGATTCAGGACAAAAGAAATCTGTGTGGCAAGCGAAACTGCGGACAGGGAATTCTGGTCCAGCGTACCGACCATTAACGCATCGGACGCACTTACCAGTGCATTCATCAGATTCTGTACAACCATCGGGATCAGCAGTGCAAGAAGTTTCCGGTAGAATTCTGGATCTTTTTTCTTGATTTCCCTCTGATTTTTCATTTCTTTTTCCTTTTTTCTGTTTTATTCCATACACGTATATGTTATAATCATATTATCTTAGGTTTTGCGTTTTTTCTACGACAATATTCCTTATTTTTTATAATAATTTGTACTTTTTCACGGAGGTTTTTATGATAAATGACCCAATTACAAAAGTCATGCAGGACGCATCCGAGATCGTCCGCTACGATGAAGTCGGCATTCCGCTTTATATCCGGGAAGGACTGCTTTCTTCCTATCCAGATCACCGGGCGCTCTGCCACTGGCATGAGGATATCGAATGGGTACAGATCCGCTCCGGTCAGATGAACTACTATATCAATGGAAAAAGAGTCCTTTTAAACGCCGGGGAGGCGATTATCGTCAATTCCCGCCAGATGCACTACGGATATTCCGAAAACGGCCAGGAATGTGACTTTATCTGTATCCTGTGCCATCCGAAAATCCTCACCGCGAACAGCTTCTGTACCAGTCTTATATTACGCCGGTTCTTTCGAATCCGGCTCTGGAATATCTTCATCTGAAGCCGGAAAATCCGGAAGATACTGAAGCGCTGCAGACCCTCCCGGAAATTCTCCGGCTGAAGAAGGAACAGCCAACCGCCTACGAAATCGAGGCTGCTGCTCTGCTTTCCCTTTTGTGGTGCCGTCTTTTGCGCACGCATCCGATGATGCCGGACGGCAACACCGCCGTCTCACAGGATCCAGATCTTCTGATCCAGCGCGATATGGTTTCCTATATTTACAGCCACTACAGTGAATCCATCAATCTGGAAGAGATCGCCGCCGCCGGAAAAGTCTGCCGCAATAAATGCTGTCAGATTTTCCGCCGCTATCTTTGCCAGAGCCCAATTGATTTTCTGAATCATTACCGTCTGGAAGTAAGCTGTCATCTGCTAAACACAACCAAAATGTCCATCGCGGAAATCTGTACCGCATGCGGTTTCAATCATCAGAGTTATTATTCCAAAATTTTTCTGCGTACTTACCATTGTACGCCGAGAGATTTCCGGAAACGCGCAGAAGGCCTGCCAACATAACCTGATTTTTTTCTGTACACGTTTTTTTGTTAAAAAAAGGAAGAATTTTGCTAGACATTTTTCCGATCCCTGTTATAATAAAATTACAAAGGTGTTGCGCTAAACCTAACCAAAACACTATATTTTCCATTATTTTACAAGGAGGATGACATGGTAAAAAAATTTGTCTACGGAACCCCATTTGAAACCGAAGCTGTCGTAAAAGAGATCCCCTCTTCCGAAGGAAACCCGGATTACGGTACCTTCTCCACCGAGAACGGCTTCTCCTTCACTACAAAGCTTGCTGACGAGGACATGGTATTCGGACTTGGCGAAGCCAACCGCGGCATCAACAAACGCGGTTTTCTTTACATCAGTGACTGCGCTGATGATCCAAACCACGTAGAGAGCAAAACCTCTCTGTATGCAGCACACAACTTCATCATCATCTCCGGCAAGACACACGTAGGATTCTTCTTCGATTATCCGGGCACCCTGCGTTTCGATATCGGCTACACAACTTCCGATACAATGACTGTTTCCTGCGAAAACGCAGATCTCTACGTTTACATGATCACCGGTGATTCCGATCTTGATATCGTAAAACAGTTCCGCGGCATCATCGGACGCAGCTACATTGCTCCGAAGTTTGCTTTCGGTTACGGTCAGAGCCGCTGGGGCTACAAAACAGAGGATGATTTCCGCACGGTAGTGAAAAAATACCGCGAAAACCATGTGCCGCTCGATATGGTTACATGGATATTGACTACATGCAGGATTACAAGGACTTCACCGTAAATGAAGAACGTTTCCCGGATTTCGAGGGATTTGTACAGGATATGAAAAAAGAAAAGATCCATCTCGTTCCGATCATCGATGCCGGTGTGAAAGTCGAAGAGGGTTATGACATTTACGAAGAGGCTGTGAAAAGGCTACTTCTGCCGCCGTGAGGATGGCTCCTACTTCGAAGCTACTGTATGGCCGGGCTGGACTCATTTCCCGGATGTCTTAAATGCAGATGCCAGAAAATGGTTTGGTGACAAATACGATGTTCTCGTTTCCAAGGGAATCGATGCCTTCTGGAATGACATGAACGAGCCATCCATCTTCTATTCCCAGGAAGGCCTTGCTGATTTCAAGGAGACTGCAAAGAAATATGTGGAAGGTGACCCGGAGGTTCCGCACTACATGGTAGGCGGAAAGCTTCAGGCACTGGCAAACAACCATGAGGACTATAAACGCTTCTATCACAACGTAAACGGCGAACAGGTCCGCCATGACAAGGTACACAATCTGTTTGGCTACAACATGACACGTTCTGCCGGTGAAGCTTTTGAACGAATTTCCCCGGATAAGCGAATCCTGATGTTCTCCCGTTCTTCCTACATCGGCATGCACCGTTACGGTGGAATCTGGACCGGAGACAACTGCTCGTGGTGGTCACACATCCTGCTGAACCTGAAGATGATGCCGTCCCTCAACATGTGCGGTTTCCTCTATACCGGAGCCGACCTCGGCGGATTCGGTACAAATACCACAAGAGACCTGCTGCTCCGCTGGCTGGCACTTGGTGTTTTCACTCCTCTGATGAGAAACCATGCTGCACTCGGAACACGTGAGCAGGAACCTTACCAGTTTGAGCATATCGAGGACTTCCGCAACGTCATCGGCGTCCGCTACCGCCTCGTTCCGTATCTGTACAGCGAGTACATGAAGGCTGCTTTAAACGACGATATGTACTTCAAACCGCTTGCCTTCGTTTATCCGGACGACAAACTGGCAAGAAATACAGAAGATCAGTTGATGATCGGTAATGAGATCATGATCGCACCGGTTTACACCCAGAATGCCATCGGCCGTTACGTATATCTGCCGGAAGAAATGATGTTTGTAAAATTCCTCGGCAATGGAAACATGTTCCAGGAGGTTCTTCCAAAAGGTATCCACTATGTAGAAGTTGCCCTGAATGAGGTTCCGCTCTTCATCCGCAAAGGCTGCGCAATCCCGGTTGCTGATTTTGCAGAATCCATACCGGATATCAAAGAGGAAAGCATCCGCATGGTCGGATACGAAGGCGCTTCCTACGAGCGTTATACCGATGACGGAGTTTCCCGTATCTGATACAGAAAACAGTTTTTGAATCATCTCCCCCTTTGCAGGAGCTTCCCGGAGCCATCAGGTTCCGGAAGCTCCTGCAGTTTTTTCACGCAAAAAGGCGGGAACCCTCTATGTTTCTCCGGTCCGCTTTTTTTCTTTTCGCTTTATTCTGTTTTAGGCAGCCGCACCTCTACGACGGCTCCGTAATTTTCATCCATATTGGAGCACGTAATGCTCGCCCGTTCGCCGTACATCAGCGCCAGGCGGCGTTTTATATTGGAGATGCCGACATGGTGACGGCCGTGGTAGATGATAGGCGTGTCGTTTTCGATTGCATCCAGTGCCTCTTTCGAAAATCCGTTTCCGGTGTCGGAAATACAGATGTAGAGGTACTCACCGTCCTCGTACGTCTCGTTTGTGAGATATAGGGAAATCTCACTCTTCCGGTCCAGGGATACACCGTGTACTACGGAGTTTTCCACCAGTGTCTGCAGCAGAAGAGACGGAACCTTCCATTCTCCGATATCACCATCCGTCGTTGCTTCAAAGGAAAAGGCTTCTTCTCCGTACCGCAGCTTCTGGATGCGGATATATGCCTCAATGTGTTCCAGCTCTTCCTCCACATCGCGCTGCTTCTTGGAATCCTGGAAAATGTAGCGCATATAGTCGGACAGCACCGTTGTGATCTCAACGATCTCGCCTCGTTATTCTTATCCGCAATGCCATGGATCAGGCTCAGGCAGTTCAGAAAGAAGTGTGGCTTGATCTGTTCCTGCGTATATTCCAGCTCGGCTTTCTGTTCTGCAAGCTCTTTTTCATAGATCGCAATTTTCAATCCCTGTATTTTCCGCAGCAGTTCCTTGAATTTGCCGCTCACAGACTCCAGCTCTAACAGATTGTTGCTTCCATCATCATTCAGACTCTGCTCTTTTTCCAGCTCCTCCAGTTTTTGTCCGAATTTTTCCAGCGGTTCCAGAATCCGGTGGTAATATGCTGTAATTTCCAATGCGCAGACAATCAGAAGAACCGCGATCAGGACGACGAATGCAATCTGCATAATCAGTACATTCTCAAGAATACCGCCTCCCGGCAGAACCATAAGATTGATTTTCCGACCGTGCCAACTGGTAGGAATAGACCGTCGCATTTTTCTTCTTCTTTCCCGCTTTGGAAAAATCGATAATCTCATTTTTATATTTTTCCGACGTATCTGCCTGCGTCATGACACGGCCTCTGGCATCCACCATAAACGGAATGACATCATACTCCTCTGTTTTGGCGCGGATGGTTCGGAAAATCAGGTTCAGATTGATGACACAGCCGATAACTTTTTTGTTTTTCGCGTACCAGCCTACAATATAGTCGTCGTCGCCAAACGTAATCACAGTCCATTGTGTGCTGATCGAATCCTTTGATGTCATAATCTGCAGATATGACATCAGCATCTGATTCAGCGTTGTCATTCCCTTACTCTCGGTAAACATAGTTCCACTGTCCGTAATCAGAACATTGGCTTTCTGACCGTAGACGAAGAAGGTCTGTACCTCATGGTAACGGATTTTCAGCACACGGTTTCGCTCCCGCAGCGTCTGCTCCATTTCATAATACTGAGCATCTGTCGATGTTATCTGATCCGGGATTTCTTTGATGTTGCTGTCAGAATCCAGCAGATAGATCAGTTCACTGTTGATCTGCGACATATCACGGTTGATCTGATCGACATAGAGCTTTGCCGTATCGGCAATATATTTATCTGCCAGCTTGCGGTTTTCCCAAACGCCCCAGAGCAGGCAGACAACAAGCCCCATCAGGACCAGAAAAACCGGAGTTCCAAGCCGCAGGGACGTATCCTTCAAACTGCGTATTCGAACGCTGCGCAGCATCCTTCGTTTTCCTTTCTGCCAGAGATTCATAAGCGCATCCACCCCTCCTTTTTTCTGTCTGCAGAGCGACTGCCGGACGCCGCACCTTACCGCGCAGCTCCGGCAGTCATTTTACACTCACAGAATATATTTGCAGCTATGTTCTTTGTAACACAGCCCATTATATCACATTTTTTCGCTTTGTGCATGCAAAGTCCGTGTTTCACATGGTGAGAACAGGATTCTTTGTTGCCGTTCGCCTGCTACCGGTGAGCGGTAACATTCTCTTATTCAGAGAAAATGTTCAGCAGCTTTTCTGCATCCGCTCCTTCTTTTACGAATACCGGAATAGTATCCAGCGGTGCAGCAACCGTTACGTTCTGTCCTCCCTCATACTTTTCTCCGGTCCATGCGTTAAACCATGCTGTTCCATCCGGGAGATAAACCTCGCGCTCCGTTACGTGATCCTCCATCACAGGTGCAACATAGAGATCCGGTCCGAACAGATAAGCATCCTCCACATTCCAGCTTTCCTGATCTGTCGGGAAATCATAGAAAACAGGCCGCATCATCGGAGTTCCGTCCTCATGTGCTTTCTTCATCTGTGTCCGGATATAATCTCTCAGGCGCTCACGCAGGAAAATATATTTCTTTGAAATTTCATATGCCTTATCGCCAAAACTCCAGATCTCATTATCGCTGCCGGAGCCGATCTGCTCTGCACCGTAGCCCTCCTGTGGATTGCGGTTTCCATGCAGACGCATGACAGGACAGAAGCATCCGTACTCAAACCAGCGGATGTACAGACGATGGAAATCCGGGTCGTCGGTTCTGGCGCCGTGGAAACCGCCAATATCGGTGGTCCACCACGGAATACCGGCAATCGCCATGTTAAGCCCTGCCTGTACCTGGCGCCGGAAGCACTCGAAGGTACTTACAATATCGCCTGACCATACGAGCGCACCATATTTCGCGCTGCCTGCCCAGGCAGAACGGATCAGCTGATTGGCATAGTATCGCCTTCTGCCGTCATGCCATCATAGAACGCTTTCAGATAATATTTCGGATAAATATTTCCGACCTCCTGTACGCTTCCGAGCTGATAGCGGTAGTTCTTGAAATCGTAAACGCTGTATTCCGGCTCTGCCACATCCAGCCAGAAGAGTTTTGCACCCTGATCGTAATAATTTTTCTTGATTTTTTCCCAGACATACGTTCTTGCATCCGGGTTGGTTGCATCGAAGAAGACTTCATTTCCACCGCAGAGCATCGTCAGCGGTACACCGTGCTCCGTGCGAACCAGATAGCCCTTCTCTTTCATCTCCTCAAAGTTTTCGGAATAAATATCGACGGTCGGCCATACCGATACAACAACCTGAATTCCCATCTCCTTTAATTCGCGGCACATACCCGGCACATCCGGCCAGTATTTCGGATCAAATTTGAACTCGCCCTGCTTCGTCCAGTGGAAGAAATCGACGACAATCACATCAAGCGGTACACCGAGTTCTTTGTATTTTCTTGCTACAGACAGAAGCTGTTCCTGGTTCCAGTAGCGGAGCTTACACTGCCAGAAGCCCATGCCGTATTCCGGCATCATCGGAGGTTTTCCGGTCAGCGTCATATAATTCTCCTCGATCTCGGCAGGGGTGTCACCTGCAATCACAAGGTAATCAATTTCTTTCCCGGATTCCGTTACCCATTCCGTTCCATTGTTTGCAAACATCACCTGTCCGACGCCCGGATTGTTCCATAAGAAGCCGTAGCCGATACTGGAAAGATAGAACGGAACACTGACCTGTGAGTTTCTCTGTGCCAGCTCCAGCATACAGCCCTTCAGATCCAGCTCATGCTGCTGATACTGTCCCATTCCGAAGATTTTCTCACCTTTCTTGCTACAAACCGCGCTACAATACGGAAATTATCCCCGACGCCGTTGCTGTACTCGCGTCCCATGATGTTGAGCGGCATGCTTTCCTCATCGCGCAGACGGCGGAAATGCTCCTTTAACAGAACTCTTCCATCCTCATGATAGAACGTAATGACGCTGCCGGAATCGATCACTGCATGAAGCTTTCCATTTGTGATTTTTCCGTAGGAAGTATCCGTTCCCTCATACATATTGGCAAAGGCTCCGCCTTTTGCTGATGGATCCTCAAAGATTTCAACCTCTCCCGCATGCGCGTCCTTTGCTTCCAGCGCCCAGTCACGGCCGGTAAAGCTCGATTTTTTGTCGCGCGTACACGCAGTGCATCTTTCCCCCACGCTTCGATGCAGACGGTCTCGCCATCGTAGGAATAAATTAACTTACCCTCTTTTTCCAAAAACATGTAAAAATCCTCCTTTTGTCAAAAACGGCAGGTCATTTCTGGCCTGCCGTTTCTCCTGCTGTTTTGCACCTCAGACATTGATCCGCCGGATCAACGCCTGCTTCTTACAGGTAATGTTATTTTCTGTTTATTTTGCCAGATTTTCTTTGTATGCATTGTAAGCATCTGTCTGAATCTGGAGGAACTCGTCAATACCCATAGCTTTCAGCTGATCGATGTAGGAATCCCATTCATCATCGATGCCGCCGTCTACTACCCAGTGTGCATACTGTGCTTCTACATATTTATAGATATCGGTTCCGATTGCCGTGATTCTGGAAAGGTCTTCGTCGGTATACTGAACCATCGGGAATCCGCAGTTTTTCTCAGTATCAACATATTTCTCGTTGATTGCATCGTCTGCCAGTTTGATACCATCACCCTGATCTTCCGGAAGAGAAACTTTGTCATAGAAATCCCCGTTCATGTATTTTGGTCCGAAGTCACGTAAGGAGTTGGACCATGCGGAAGTATCCAGAGAAGATCCATCGCTTGGCACATCTACATTGTAGGTTCCGTCGCCATTGTCTGTGATCTGGCTTCCGATCGTACCATAGAAGGTCTGTAACGATGCAAGATCGGTGTAAAATTCATCCGCCCATTTCAGCAGGGTGTCAGGATCTTTACAGTCTTTGGAGATCATGAGCTCACGGTCGGAGATATCAAGGTAATTGGTTGCTGCTTCTACGTAGTGGTTTCCATCGTAGCCTTCTACTGCCTCAAGGGTCTTAAACTGATTTACGTTCGGGCCAACCTCAGCATCTGCAGTCCATCCAAAGATAAGACCTACCTGAGAACCTCCATCTGCCTGCTGTTTTGCTGTCTTCATGGAGCCATCCTGTGTGAAGTACTCAGGGTCAACAACGCCCTCTTCCCATAACTGACGCATCCATTTTACTGCTTCTTTGTAATTTTCTTCCATCGGCATGAAGACCGGTTTTCCTTCGCCATTCAGTCCCATGTAGTTTCCGTCACGGCTTACCATGGTTCCGAACGGGGAAAGAATGTGGCGCAGATCACCGCTTAACAGTCCGCTGCCTGCTGAATTTGTGATACCGATTTCGTTGGTAGGATCCCCGTCACCATCAGCATCTTCTGTTGCAAATTTAACAAGAACCTCTTCCAGCTCTTTATAGGTCTTCGGTGTTTCCAGTCCTAAGTTATCCAGCCATTCCTGGTTGATGCACATAACATCGCCGCAAACCTTCGGACGAAGCGGAAGCTTCTTCGGTAAGCTGTAGATTCTTCCGTCACGGCTGGTGCAGACTGCTTTCAGTTCCGGATCAGCCTCAAAGGCTGCTTTCAGGTTCGGCATATCTTTTTCGATCAGATCTGTCAGATCCAGGAATGCCGATTTGTTCTGTGCCATATCTGCCTGTGTTAAGCAGATGGAGCCAAGAAATGCATCCGGGAGGTCTCCGGAAGCCAGCAGCAGAGATTTCTGCTCGGACCAGTCACTGTTGTAATAAACCTGCCAGTCGATGTTGATATTCATCTTGTCCTCGATTTCTTTCATGACGCCTTCATGCAGGAAATCGGTCGGCCAGGTATCGGTCCATCTTACCGTTGCAATTTTGTAGGTTGGGCGGTCACTGGTATCTGCTGTATCGCCGGCAGAAGATTCTGTCTTGGCAGAACTTGCTGCAGTGCTTCCACTCGTACTTTCCGCTCCTCCATTACTTCCACATCCTGCAAGCAGTCCGGCTGCCATTGCGGCCGAAAGAGCAACGCTCCAGGCCATTTTCGTTTTCTTTCTCATCATCATCTCTCCTTTATGATTTTTTATTTGCAATACTTCTCTCCTGTCCGCAGGATCAGCCTTTCAGGGATCCGAGCATAACACCCTGATTGAAGTATTTCTGCACTAACGGGTACATACACATGATCGGCGCGGAGGAAACCACGATGATCGCGTATTTGATAAGATCGGCCATCTGCTTTGCCTCAACGGCTGCAGCGCCGGTACTCATGGCACTCATGGTCTGATTGCCGACCAGAATGCTTCGAAGGACAATCTGCAGCGGCTGCAGACTTTCGCTTCGGATATAAATCAATGCATTAAAGTAGGAGTTCCACTGTCCTACTGCTGCCCACAGGGCAATAACAGCGATAACGGCTTTGGAAAGCGGAAGCACAATCTTGAAGAAGAATCCAAGGTATCCGCATCCATCGAGCTGCGCCGCCTCCCAGAGATCCTCCGGGATACTGTTGTTGAAGAACGTTCGTCCTACGATGATGTAATACGTTACAACGGAGAACGGAACAACCATAACCCAGAAGGTATCCAGCAGATGAAATCTCTGTACTGCCAGGTAGGTCGGGATCAGACCACCGGTGAAGAACATCGGGATCAGATAAAATGCCGTGAAGAATTTTCTTCCATATAAATGCTTTCTGGAAAGCGCGTAGGAAGCCGGAATATTGACAACAATTGTCACAAGTGTTCCCATAATTACGTAAGCAATCGTGTTACGGTAGCCGGTCCACAGCTTTGCATAGCTCGCCAGCTGTTTGTATCCTTTGAAGTTAACTCCTTTCGGAAGGAACATAATCTGTCCGTTGGATACGGCTGCCGGATCACTGAACGATGCAATGATGATGAAGTACATCGGATACAGGGTGATGATGATCAGAAGCACGCCGATCGTATACAGGATGATATCGAAAATCCAGTCTTCTCTGGATTTCTTTACTTTATTTGTTGATACTGCTTTTGCTTTACTCATATTTTTGCTCTCCATTCCTATGTAGGCTCAAAATTCTGTCAGATCAGTGAGGTATCACTCATTTTACTGGAAATGAAGTTGACTGCCAGAAGAAGAATCAGGTTGATAATGTTGTTGAACAGGCCAATTGCAGCGGAAAGGCTGTACTGGCTGCTCACAAGACCCATCTTATACACATAGGTGGAAATGATCTCACTTGAAGTACTGTTCAGTGTATTCTGCAGCAGGTAAACCTTCTCAAATCCAATGCTCATAACGCTTCCCATTCTCATGATAAACATGATGGTTGCCGTCGGCAGCAGAGCCGGAACATCGATGTGGATCATTTTGTGCCATTTGTTGGCACCGTCCATTGTTGCCGCTTCATACAGGGTCGGGTCTACAGAGGAAAGTGTTGCGATATAGAGGATACTGTCCCATCCTACATGCTGCCATGCCTCAGACCATACATAAATGTGCGGGAATGCTTTTGCACTTCCCATCAGGTTCGGGAGCTTGAATCCAAGCAGTCCCACCAGCTTTGCGATAATACCTGTACTCGGGGAGAGAAACAGGATCAGCATTCCGGCCATAACAACGGTGGAGATGAAGTGCGGCAGATAGGTTGATACCTGGAAGAATTTTTTAAACTTCTGTGCCTTCATCTGGTTAACCAGCAGTCCCATGATAACCGGAAGCGGAAATGTTACCGCGATGGTGTAAAGACTGATGATAATTGTGTTTTTAATGGTCAGACCGAACTGATAGGAGTTAAAGTACTGTTTGAAGTATTTCAGTCCAGCCCAGCTGCTTCCCATAATTCCATCCGCAGGTGTAAAGTTTTTAAATGCAATCACAATTCCGTACATCGGATAGTACGTAAACAGTGCAAAAATGATGATGGAAGGAAGCATCAGTAAATATAATGGCCTGCTTCTTCTCACTTCCTCTACAAATCCTATGGAGCTTTTCTTTTTGGTTTTACTATGGTTGGCGCTCACATATCATCCCTTCTTTCCTTTAAATTTTTCGTAACTGTTCAGAGTCCCATCTCGATTTTTCTTCCATTTCGCATGGCTCTGAATCGTTACAATTTTTCTTTTTCATGCTCTCGTTTCAACCGATGAACATATTATACAAAAAAGAGGGGCGTTTTTCTATCATTTTCGGCAGTCTGTATATTAAAAAAGAGATGTCTTTTCACATCTCTTTTTAATCAGAACGTTTTTTTGTTATTGACATCGTTTTTTTTGTTATTTTTGTCTGCTCCGGTACTCATTTGGTGTACATCCGACCAGCTCCCGGAACGTTTTACTGAAATAAGAAAAATTTCCATAGCCGACTTCCATCGCAATTTTGCTAATCGGAAGCGATGAACCGCGCAAATACTCCTTTGCCCGCTCAATGCGCCGCTCAGCAATATAATTCGGAAGCGACATTCCCGTTGTTTTCATAAAAATTTTGGAAACGTAGTCCTCTGAGAGGAACACTTTTCCTGCAAGCACGGATCTTGAAAGATCCTCGTTCAGATTCTGTTCGATATAGTCTTTTAGCTGCTCCACCACATTGTCACTGCGGGATTCGTTCTTTTTCTGACCTTCCAGCACATCAAACAGATAATCGATGAACGCATGGGCACCTACCACAGAAAGAACCGCCTCTCTCCGTTTCGTTTCATACTCTTCACTGTCAAAAATCTGTCCGAAAACAATATTGCTCTCTTTTAAATAAACATATATATTCTGTATCATTTCTTCAAAAAACGACTTGTGAAATCTTTTCGCAGACCGCCGCTTTTCTCACGCTTTTTCAGATATTCCTGCAGCTTTTCCCGCACAGCCGCAAGGGAATCGGATCGCTCCATCTCAGCCAGATACGTTTTCCACGGCACTTCCTGATAATCGCGCTCTACGAAAGACCAGCGTGTCTCATACAGAATCCCTGTTTCATCCGGCACTACATACTTTTCCATCTCTTCGAGCTGATCGCGGCTCTTTGAAATCTCATCCAGTACCGCCGGTTTTCCCATGTACATGCAGAATCTTGCCGGAAACGCACCCGCCAGACAGGTCCGCAGTTCTGCCAGTTCCTCCTGCGTTCCCATCGCACTTCCGTGATTTCGCAACACAACTGCCCATTCCAGATCGCTGACATGTACCACGGTTTCCAGTTTCATTTCTGTTGTTTCCACATATTCCGTCAGAACATTTGTAATCACAAAATTATATAAGCTGATCTCCTTTTTATAATGTTCCTTATCCGGAATTTCCAGTACCCGCAGCAGAATCAGACGGAAGGTCTCATCCGGAGTACAATATCCGCTCTTTTTTGCCCTTTCAATCCAATACTCCTCCTGCAGACACTGAACCAGAAGATCCTCCAGAATTGCTTTTCATTCTCTCCTTTTTTCTCCTGTTTCTTCTGTTTTTGATGTTTTTCCTGCACAATCCCGACAACTCTGCGCAGCGCTGTTTCCAGATCCACATTGGAAATCGGTTTTAACAGATATTCCCTTGATGACAGCTTCAGCGCCATCTGCGCATACGCGAAATTTGCATAGCTGCTCAGGAAGGTACATTCAATATCCAGCTTTTTGTACCGGATCCATTCCAGAAGCTCCAGCCCGTTGCCCTGTGGCATATCAATGTCACACAGCAGCATTTCAATCGGATACTCTTCCAGCAGCTTCTGCGCCTGGCGGATGTTGTTCGCCGTAAATACCATATCAATTCCAATTCCGCTCCAGTTGACGGTTTCTTCCAGCTTTTCCACCAGAAGCTTATCATCATCTACAATCAGAATACTAATCCCCATAGGTAAGCCTCCAATATATTTTTCTTCTTTTTCCTACAGAAAAAAGCCAGCCGACAGACTCTTATTTTTCTGTCAGCTGGCCTGTTTAAAAACCATTATAACCTGTTTATTCTTTTCCGTCAAAGCAATAGGTACACATTTTGCATTTCGGCAGTCCGATCGACTCTACCAGATCGTCCAGACGGTGATATCTGAGGCTGGTGAAATTCTGACGGCGGCAGATTTCCTGGCACATGGACTCGTAGCGGTCGCTGGTCGGATCTGCATACTCTTCCAGTACTTTCTCTGCGTTTTCTCCCTCTTTTTCCAGAATAATCCGTCTGGTGATCAGATCCAGCTCGGATTTGGAGCGGGAGAAATTCAGGAATTTGCAGCCATACAACAGCGGCGGGCACGCCGGGCGGACATGAACTTCTTTTGCACCGCTCTGATATAAAAATTCCGTTGTCTCACGGAGCTGCGTACCGCGCACGATGGAGTCGTCGATCAGCAGCAGTTTTTTCTGATTGATCAGTGCCTGCACCGGGATCAGCTTCATTCGGGCAATCAGATTTCTCTGTTCCTGATTTGTCGGCATAAAGGAGCGTGGCCAGGTCGGGGTATATTTGATGAATGGTCTTGCAAACGGAACTTTGGACTCATTCGCATAGCCGATTGCATGGGCAATTCCGGAATCCGGCACGCCTGCAATGAGATCCGGGTGGACATTGCTTCCCGCATCACGTTTGGCAAGCATGGCACCGCAGTGATACCGCATCTCCTCTACATTGATCCCCTCATAGGACGCAGTCGGGTAACCATAGTAAACCCACAGGAAGGAACAGATCTTCATCTCCTCCTGCGGCGCACGAGCATCTCGACGCTCTCCGGCGTAATAAAGTCAATCTCACCCGGTCCGAGTTCATGGTAATCCGTGTAACCCAGGTTCAGATATGCAAAATTTTCAAAGGATGCGCAGTACGCTCCCTCTTTCTTTCCAATAACAAGCGGGGTGCGGCCTTTTTTA
>ENA-OQDD01000169-OQDD01000169.1-human-gut-metagenome-genome-assembly--contig:-NODE-169-length-26604-cov-2.574725_pt1 | contig 26604 bp, 32 predicted proteins | sample MGYA00242507_ERZ504598 | MGnify/ENA primary metagenome ERZ504598 (study PRJEB26092, sample SAMD00036318) | human gut metagenome | host: Homo sapiens | study: EMG produced TPA metagenomics assembly of...
ACAGGATTCTGTTGAATGGAATCTTCTGTTACATCTGATATCACATGGAAATGTAGAATAAATGTAACTATTCAGTAGTCTACTATCCCGCGAGGTGTTTTGGCACGTAAGTACCAAAATCCCGAGACATACAAGCCAAAATGCCATCACCGCAGGTGATTTTTAATGCATTTTGGCTCGTAACTGTGAAGGTACTGAACAGTTACGAACAAATAATAATTATACAAGTATATAAGGAGGAACCAAGGTGGCACAGCAGAAGCAGGAACAGGATTTAAACCAGTTACTGAAGGTACGTCGCGATAAACTGGCAGATCTTCAGGCTAATGGAAAAGACCCATTTCAGATCACAAAGTTTAATCAGACTCATCACTCAATGGAAGTGAAGAGTCTTTATGAAGCACATGAGGCAGAACTTCTCAAAGATCGTGCAGAAGTAGATGTAACAGGTCTTGATGAAGAACAGGCAAAGGAAGCTGTTAAGAAAGATTACGAAGAGAGAAGAGAAATCATGGACGCAAGCCCGATCCACGTAGCGATCGCAGGCCGTATGATGTTCAAGAGAGTTATGGGTAAGGCTTCTTTCTGCAATATCCAGGATTTACAGGGAAATATTCAGGTATATGTAGCAAGAGATGCGATCGGAGCAGATTCTTATGCAGATTTTAAGAAATCCGATATCGGTGATATCTTCGGACTGGAAGGTTTTGCATTCAGAACAAGAACAGGTGAGATTTCTGTCCATGCAGAAAGCATGACTCTTCTTTCCAAGAGCTTACAGATTCTTCCTGAGAAATTCCATGGACTGACAGATACAGATATGCGTTATCGTCAGAGATATGTAGACCTTATCATGAATCAGGACAGCAAGAACGTATTTATCAAACGTTCCCAGATTCTGAAAGAAATCCGTAACTTCCTTGCAGACCGTGACTTCATGGAAGTGGAAACTCCGATGCTGGTTGCAAATGCAGGCGGTGCTGCAGCAAGACCGTTTGAAACTCATTATAATGCACTGAACGAAGATGTTAAGCTTCGTATTTCTCTTGAGCTTTATCTGAAGAGACTGATTGTTGGTGGTCTTGAGAGAGTTTATGAGATCGGACGTGTATTCCGTAATGAAGGTGTAGATACCCGTCATAATCCGGAGTTTACTCTGATGGAGCTTTATCAGGCATATACAGATTATGAAGGCATGATGGAACTGACTGAGTCTATGTTCCGTTATCTGGCAGAGAAGGTTTGTGGTTCTGCGAAGATTTCCTACAATGGTATCGAGATCGACCTCAGCAAACCTTTTGAACGTCTGACCATGAATGATGCGATCAAGAAATATGCAGGAATTGACTTTGATGAAGTTGCAGATGATGAAGCAGCTAAGAAGCTTGCAGATGAGCATCATATTGAATATGAAGAACGTCATAAGAAGGGTGATATCATCAACCTGTTCTTCGAGGAATACTGTGAAAAAGAACTGATCCAGCCAACATTTATCATGGATCATCCGATTGAAATTTCTCCGCTGACCAAGAAGAAACCTTCTGATCCGAGCAAGGTAGAGCGTTTCGAGCTCTTCTGTAATACATGGGAAATGTGTAACGCATATTCCGAGCTGAATGACCCGATCGACCAGAGAGAGCGTTTCAAAGCACAGGATGCTCTTGCTGACGCCGGTGATGAGGAAGCAAACCACACAGATGAAGACTTCCTGAACGCACTTGAGATCGGTATGCCGCCTACAGGTGGTATCGGATACGGAATTGACCGTCTGGTTATGCTTCTTACAGACAGCCAGGCAATCAGAGACGTACTGCTGTTCCCGACAATGAAGAGCCTTGACTCCGACAAGAATGCATCCAAAGCAGATGCTGACGAAGCTCCGGCTGCCAACGACAACAACGGATTCTTTACTCCGAATGAGAAAATCAATTTCTCTAATGTAAAGATTGAGCACTGTTTGAAGAGGCAGTTGATTTCGATACATTCAGCAAGTCAGATTTCCGTGCAGTGAAGGTCAAAGAATGTGTAGCAGTTCCGAAGAGCAAGAAGCTCCTTCAGTTCACACTGGATGACGGAACAGGTACAGACCGCACGATCTTAAGCGGAATCCACTCTTACTATGAGCCGGAAGAATTAGTTGGTAAGACACTGATCGCAATCACCAACCTTCCGCCAAGAAAGATGATGGGAATCGAGTCTTGCGGTATGCTGCTTTCAGCAGTGAATAACCTGAAGGATTCAGAGGATGAAGAACTGCATCTTCTGATGGTTGATAACCATATCCCGGCAGGTGCTAAGCTGTACTAAAATTAAATATAAAATCTCTAAAACCATGATGTCAGATCACAGTTGACAACAATTTGACAACAAAATTTAGGATAATAATGAATCGTTATGAAGCATGACGAATTTCAGGTGAAAGGACACAGGTTTGAGAATGAAATCAAAATTGATTCACTGGATCAATGATTGATATGCACGACAACAAGAGCACTTCTTAGAGTTAATCTGAGAGGTGCTTTTTCTGTTTGCATTAAAAGAATGATGGGTGGCAGAGTCATTGAAGAAAATATAGATTTTTATAGATACCCTATCTGCCACCTGCCGTCTGCCAGTGCATGAGATCATTAATTGTAAAAATTAAGAAGCATTCCAATCAGTTCACCATGCCACTTTTATTTTGTGTTATACTGTTTTATATAATCTTTTTGTCCCTTGTATTTTCCCTTATCAGAGTTCGTAAACACTGGTGGGACGATATAACACAAGGGAAACAATAAGGGAAAATGAAATACTTTATGTTGGCTTACAAGGTCTGCATGATTATCAACAGAATTTTTGGACGAACATTGTTTCCATTCCACATATTTTGCTAATCCGGAATTAGTTGGAGATGGTGTTGGTGGTGGAAAAATGACAATAGAAAAACTTTCAGAGATACTACAATATATTCAAGAAAATACAGGTATTATAGGATTTACTATTGCGGAATATCTTCCATTTGATGAGTACAGATTGCATAAAATGTTTTCTAAAATCGGTTTGTTTTCTGAATAAAGAATTTTGATTAGAATAACTATGAAGCGAGGTAGTGGATATGGAAAAAGACCCGTTTAAGGAATATTTAAGGGAGTCTGAACCGGATAAAGCTCATAAAGGATATGCTTGGAGTACCGCAATCGGACTTCAGGCGGTGGACGGACTCAAACCATCTAAATATTTGATTGATACAGCCATTCAGAATATTGAAGGCAAAATCACGATGAAGGAAGCACAGAGTCTTATTGACAGCTATTATAAAGAAAGACCAGTGCATTTGTCTGATGATGAACGTACCGAAGAAGCAGATAAGGTTTCTTCCCGTATTGCAGAAATTCTTTCTGAAACAGCGTTCTCATTTTCTCCGAATGAGTATATCTCTATCCACGCAAACTCTTTCAGGGGATTTATAAACACGCCGGAAAGATTAGAGATTACAACATTACAAAGAAAGAATGGGTGCTTGATGGTGCAACTGTTATGTACGGCAGTGCTTCAGAACTGAGAGCCACACTTGAATATGATTTTTCGCAGGAGAAGGACTTTAGTTATAAAGGACTGTCAATGGACGAGATTATCCATCATCTGGCGGTATTCATTTCAAGGCTATGGCAAATCCATATCTTCGGGGAAGGCAATACGAGAACAACGGCGGTGTTCTTCATCAAATATCTAAGGACACTTGGATTTTCTGCAACCAATGATATTTTTGCGGAAAATGCGTGGTATTTCCGAAATGCACTTGTCCGTGCAAACTATACGAACCTGCAAAAAGGTATTCACGAAACAACAGAGTATCTGGAAGCGTTCTCAGAAATCTACTTTTGAACGAGAAAAATGAGCTTCATAATCGAAATCTCCATATACGTGAACTTTTGAATGAAGAAAAAGTGGACATTGGAGATAGAAAAGTGGATATTGAGAATGAAAAAGTGGACATTCAAGACAAAAAAGTGGATATTGAAAGTGTACTTTCCCAAAAAGGTAGTGACTTCTCAGTAAAAACGACGGTTCATATCCATAGACTCTTTGAAAAGTTTGGCTTTGATGAGGTGTTTGGAAGAAGTGCAGTTATGGAGATTCTTGAGCTGAAAGGTTCAGGTGCTTCAAAACTTCTTTCCAATTTGGTACAGGCAGATATTATTGAACCAGTATCTGGTTATGGAAAAGGAAAATATAAATTTAAGAATTATCCGTGATTGCAATGATGAGCAGCTTTTGCAAGGGTATTGATTCATGAAGAATGTACTGGGTTTATGGACCAGACCAGAAAGATATTACAATTATCGGACTGGAACCACATCCGGAAGATAAGAAAAATGGCGCATACGACCGAATTTCACTGTCGGATTTGTAGAATAAAACTGAATATGGAACTAAAACACGAGCAGTTAGTCTATGAAAAATAGGTTAGCTGCTTTTTTATGCAAAAAGGAGATGCCGTGTATGGGATATGCACGTAAAGATGTAGAGAAAACAAAGAAAATAGCAAAGAAGAATTGAATGTAAAACTCCTTACTGGTCTTGTAGAAAACTATGATGCAGTGTATGTGGAAAGAAAAAACCAGAATTGTCTTTGGCTGAAAGGATTTATCAGAGAAATGTCAAAAATTCAAATAAAAAATATAGATTTTTATCCGACATTATTGACGCATAAATAACTTTATGATATTTTATTTTTGGAAAAATGGAAATTATTTAAAGGCAAACCTACTGAAATGCAGGGAGCAAAGCGAGAAGAGGCACTGACATATTTTGGCAGGTGTCTTTTTTGTATGCAAAAATGAGTACGAAAACTGGCAGGGACAGGCTCTCTGTATACAAATAAAAGTAGGATGAAGAAGGCATAAGACGAAGAGAGGATTTTTATAAAGTGGGAAATTATGAAGACAAAATATATTCTTTAGGTGATAATGAACCGGGACAGACACAGACCATGTCACAGGCCGTACAGAAAACACTGGAAAATAATGGCGGGGTAGGTATAATGACAGGATCTTATGACCAAAACCTGTCTATTTTGTCTGTGAATAATCTGCTGTTGCATAGTACAGGATATACATTCGATACTTTCATGGAACAGACAAAAGGCTCATTGAGAAACTTCTTTTATGACGAGGAAGATAGACTGGAGCGAGACCGTTTTTTGCAGCTTCACGGAACAGGGGAAGCACAGATCCTTACAGCAGACGGTACAGTGAAAAATGTACGGCTTTGTAAAGAGGATGCGACAGATGAGGCGGGCAGACAGATCTGGGTTATGTCCGTACAGGTCAACTGGATCATGTAAATTTGACACTGCTCAATGAGGCTATCTATTCCGGCTTCTGGTATTTTGACTGTGACGAAAACAGTGAGATTGTGAATGCAAACTGGAGTCATGAATTCCGAAAAATGCTTGGCTATCATGACACTCTGGACTTTCCGAATAAACTGGAATCCTGGTCAGATCTTCTGCATCCACAGGATAAAGAAAGAGTAATGGTGCAGCTTCAGGCGGCAATTAAGGATAAGACGAACCAGATAAAATACCAGGTAGAGTATCGTATGAGAATGAAGGATAATCAATACCAGTGGTTTCGGGCATCGGCAGAAGTAATACGCCGTCTGGATGGTTCTGCCAGCAGGATTGCCGGGATTTTTATTAATATTGATGCGGAAAAAAAAGAGGCCATGCAGGCACAAAAATCTGCTGCTTTCCACCGGGCTTTTACGAAAGCAGACCTGTGTGAGTATTATGTAAATCTGGAAGCGAATACTTTTGATACCTTTAAGGTTGAACCGTCCCTGATGACAGTCTTTGAACAGAGTCATACATGGGATGAACTGATCCGTCATTTTGTGGATTCCTATGTTGTGGAGACAGATAAGAAGGCGGTATCCTCTTTTTACGACCGTGGTTATATTGCAGAAAGGCTGAAGGGTCTGGAAACCGAATTGGCTTTAGAGTGCCGTATCACTCTGAATGGAGAAGAACGATGGGTCCGCAATGTGGTCATACGTGGCGAAATAGAGGATTCAGAATATGCCATGATCTTTCTGCGTGATATCACAGAGGCAAAGGTAGAGAGCGCACGGCATCTGCAGATGGCAGCAGATAATGCTTCCATGGAGCAGCTGATTCAGAGTATCGTACGTCTGGTTGACCGCTTTGTTGTCTGTGATCTGGAAAATGACAGATATGAATTCTATAACCTGAATGGACAGATGCTATATAAACCTTTGGGATTCTATCATGATTTTCAGATGCAGGTTCTTGAAAAGTATAAGACACTGGAACCATTGGAAACTATGGACATCCTGATCGCACCGGAAAATATCCGGAAGAATCTGAAAAGTGAAAATGATATTTATAAGTTTGAGTACTGCAGCCTGGATGAAAAGACTTATAAGATCGCTTCTTATATTCCTTTGGAATGGAAGAATGGAAAGCTGGAAAAGGTATTGCTGGCATCCATGGATGTGACACAGGAGAAGAAAGCAGAGATTGAATCCCGTCAGGCACTGAAAGAGGCTTACCGGTCTGCAGAAAATGCAAACCGTGCGAAAACAGAATTCCTTTCCAATATGTCCCACGATATCCGGACACCGATGAATGCCATTGTCGGCCTGACAGCAATTGCAGGAGCAAATATTGAGAGCCAGGACAGAGTCATTGAATGTCTCAGTAAAATTACAAAATCAAGCCGTCATCTGCTGGGGCTGATTAATGAAGTGCTGGATATGGCACGTATTGAAAGTGGAAAAATGACGCTGGCACAGGAGGATTTCAATCTGCCAGATCTGGTGGATAATCTTATAACACTCACAAAACCGGTGATTGATGAACATAAACACAATTTAGATATACACATTAATCACATTGAACATGAGAGTGTCTGTGGTGACAGCCTGAGAATCCAGCAGGTATTTGTGAATCTGATGAGTAATGCGGTCAAGTATACACCGGATGGCGGGAATATTACTTTTTCTATAGAGGAAAAGCCAAATGGATTTTCGGAACTTGGATGCTATGAATTTACGATTGAGGATAATGGGATCGGTATGTCACCGGAATTCCAGAAAATCATGTTTGATCCTTTCAGCCGCGCAGATGACCATCGGACAACCAGAGTCCAGGGAACAGGTCTGGGAATGGCAATCAGCAGAAATATTGTGAACCTGATGAATGGTAATATTAAAGTGGAAAGCACCTTACATAAGGGAACTAAAATTACAGTAACAATTTATCTGGAACTTCAGGAAAAAGAAAAAGAACAGGACAGAAATCTGATGAATCTACCTGTTCTGGTTGTGGATGATGATAAGACATGCTGTGAAAGTACAGTTGCCACATTGAAGGAGATTGGGATTACAGGCGAATGGGTTCTCTCCGGCAGAGAAGCCGTTGAGCGCTGTTATGCACATCATGAGCTAAAAAATGATTACTTTGCTGTTATTTTAGATTGGAAAATGCCGGATATGGACGGAATTGAAACAGCCAGACAGATCCGGAAACGGATAGGGAAAGAGATTACCATTATTGTACTGACATCTTATGAATTCAGCGAGATCGAAGAAGAAGCAAAGACTGCAGGCGTAGATGCTTTTATTGCAAAACCGCTGTTCCGTTCCCGTTTGACGGCTACATTGCGGCAGTTTACTTCTGGCAGAAAAGAAAAACAGCAAGAAATTATCTGGATGAGCTGTCTGAAGCAGATTACACAGGAAAAAGAATTCTGCTGGTCGAGGATAATGAGTTAAACAGAGAAATTGCTGTTGAAATTCTGCAGATGACAGGGGCGGAAGTGGAAACGGCAGAAAATGGAAAAATTGCAGTTGAAAAAGTAGAAGCTTCTCCGAAAGGCTTGTATGACCTTATTTTTATGGATATCCAAATGCCCGTCATGAATGGTTATGAGGCAACCGCAGCAATCAGGAGCCTTCCGGGTGAACAGGGAAAACTACCGATTGTTGCCATGACAGCAAATGCTTTTGCAGAAGATGTACAGCTGGCAAAAAATACAGGCATGAATGGACATATCGCGAAACCGCTGGATATGAATAAGCTGAATGATGTTCTGGAAAACTGGCTGTAATTGTTTCCCAATTATTGAATTAATGATTTTATCAGGAAAGAATGAGGAAAATACGAGGATGAAAAAGGCAAAACAATGTCTGACAGCATTACTGCCAGGTGTGCTTTTAGCAATTACTGTTTTGTCTGGCTGTGGACAATCTCAAAAAGCAGTATCTAAAAATGACGATCACCTTACCGTGTATCTGTGGGAAAATCGTTTAATGAAAAATATTGTACCCTATATCCATGAGCAGTTTCCAGATCAGGATATTGAGTTTATTACCGGTAACAATGATACCGATTTATATAGCTATTTTGAGGAACATGGTGAACTGCCGGATATCATAACCGTACGTCGATTTTCTGGAAAAGATGCACAGGATCTGGAGCCATATCTAATGGATTTTGCTTCTTATGACGTGGTTTCCAGGTATTACTCCTATGCATTGCAATATTATAAAAATTCAAAAAATGAGATTCAGTGGCTTCCTATCTGCGGTATACCGCAGACGATTATTGCCAACAAGACATTGTTTGAACAGTATGGAATCAAGATACCGAAAAACTATAAGGAATATGTACAGGCATGCCAGCAATTTTATGATAATGGTATAAAACCGTATTCCCTGGATCTTGCAGAAGACTGGTCTGCTCATGAGGTGATTCAGACAGGTGCAATTGGGGAATTCATGAGTCTGGATGGAATCGAATGGAGAAGCTCAGCTGAAAGTGCATCAGGGGATATCGCGTTTGATGATGCGTTATGGAAACGTATTTTTTCAGAAACCAATACATTTTTGAAGGACTCACATTTTACAAGTGATGATATCAGCGTCGATATTAATACTGCAACGCAGATGTTCCTTGAGGGAAAAGCAGCAATGTTTCATGGTTATCCGGCACTTATGCAGGAATTTCAGGAACAGATGGATGCAGAATTAACTCGTATACCGTTTTTTTCACAGATTTCGGATGAAGCTTTTATAAATATGACCCCTTCTCTGAATATTGCATTTAACAAAGAACTGGAAAAAGATCAGGAAAAACTGGACCTGGCATTCGATGTCCTGGAGTGTATGATTTCAAAAGAAGGACAAACATTGATCGCAGATGGAAAGGGTGTAATTTCATTAAATGTAGATGTTCCAAACATGATGGAAGATGTACCTGGACTGGAAGATGAAATTAATAATAATTCTGTTTATATCCGATATTCTGCTCAAAAATCATTTGATGCCAGTCTTGAGGCTGTTCACGGATTATTGTCAGGGGAAATGGATGAAACACAGCTGATGAAAGAATCTGGCATTGCCAGAACTTTCAATCAGCTCTTTTTTATCATCAGTTCCCTCTTGACATTTTTTCATTTCCTGCTATACTTATCAAAGATAATTACTAAAGATAACTAAATTTCAAGAAGAAAGGACCATTTTCTATGACACAGGAAAAATTAAAGCAGTTCCTGGATGCGTGTTTTGATGCAAAGCGTCTGATCGAGAAGCTCCCGGACCTGCCGGACGGTATGAAGCCGCGGCAGGTGCATGTGCTGGATGCGGTGAATGAGATTCAGAAAAAGCAGGGCTTCTGCCGCGTCAGCGACATCAGCAGCTATATGAACACAACGCTGCCGAGCATCACCAAGCTGGTGCAGGAACTGGAGGAGAGAAATCTTCTCGTGAAACAGGCGGATGAAAAAGATAAGCGCGTGATCAACCTGACACTGACCGAAGAGGGAAAAGAGTTTGTGGAACTCCGCGTGACGCACTTTCACGGGGAATGGGCATCCCGCCTGCCAGATCTGGACGACGCGGTGGTGGACGAATTTGTGCATGCAATCACACGGATGCAGGAAACGATGCCGGGAATAAAAGGAGTGAAAAACAATGGCAAAAGAAAATAAGAAAGAAGTATCGTTTGTAGAGGGACCGATTTTCCAGTCCCTGATCCGTTTTGCGCTGCCGGTGCTCGGCGCGCTGATTCTGCAGGCGGCTTACGGTGCGGTCGACCTTCTCGTGGTCGGCTGGTTCGGCGATGCGTCGAGTATTTCCGCTGTCGGAACCGGAAGCAACTTCATGCAGATGGTAACACTTATCATCACCAGCCTTGCGATGGGTTCGACCGTTATGATCGGCCAGCACATCGGCGAGGGCAAGCCGGATAAGGCCGGCAAAACCGTGGGAACCTCGATTGTTCTGTTCGCCATCATCGGTGTCGTCATGACGGTGATTCTGGAGCTGTTCGCAGGCCCGATCGCCAATATTTTACAGGTCCCGGCGGAGTCTTTTGACAAAACCGTCCTCTACCTGCGGATCTGTTCCGGCGGTATTCTGATCATCATCGCGTACAACGTCATCAGCAGCGTGCTTCGCGGAATCGGTAATGCAAATCTGCCGCTTTTATTCGTCGGCATCGCTGCGCAGCCAATATTGCCGGAGATCTGTTCTTCGTCGGTGTGCTGAAACTGGACGTTGCGGGAGCAGCGCTTGCAACGGTTCTGGCGCAGCTGATTTCTGTCATCGCCTCCATGGGTGTGTTGAAAAAAGGCAATCTGCCGATTGAATTCAAAAAAGAAGACTGCCGCATCGACCGCGACGAGCTGAAGAAAGTCCTGAACGTCGGTGTGCCGATCGCGTTGCAGGAGACGACCGTACAGATTTCCTTCCTTGTGATCAACTCGATCATCAACGGCATGGGCCTGATGCCGTCCGCCGGATACGGTGTGGCGCAGAAGCTGACCTCATTCATCATGCTGATCCCGTCCTCTGTGATGCAGTCTGTGTCAGCATTCGTGGCACAGAACACCGGAGCCGGAAAGAAAGACCGCGCGTGGAAGGGCTTCCTCACCGCAATCGCAACGGGCTGCTCTCTTGGAGTTGTGATTTTCTGCATCGGTTTCTTCGGTGGAAGTGTCATCTCCAGAATCTTCACGAGCGATCCGGCCGTTATCGAGCAGAGCGCCGCTTACCTGCGCGGTTTCGCACCGGAATGTATTCTGACCTGTGTGCTGTTCAGCAGCATCGGATACTTCAACGGCCGCGGCATCAGCATCCCGGTTATGATCCAGGGAATCACCTCCGCCTGCCTGATCCGTATTCCGCTGGCGCTGTTCTTCTCACACCTGCCGAATACGAACCTGACCTTCGTCGGCATGTCCACCCCGATCACAACCGTATACGGCATCTGCTTTTTCTTGATCTGCTTTGCACGGTTAAAGAAAAGGGCAGATGTAATTGAATCAAACATAACAGAACTGCCTGGGAAACGGCACGGAGCGATCCGCCATTTCCCAGGCAGTTTTTGGTATTGTTTGTCCGGAACTTTTTTGATACAATACAGACAGAAAGAGCGGAACCCTGTTCAGAAGGGACAGAACAGACGGAAAGGGGAAGAGGAGTGGATAACAGAGAAATCATCAATGAGACACTGGTCCATCTGTTTCACGAGATACAAAAACTGGAAGAAGAGGCGATCATCACCGAGGATTTCAAGGATCTGACGAACAACGATATGCACATCATAGAAGCCGTCGGCCTGGAGGGCGGCAATATGTCATCGATCGCGGCAAAGCTCGACATCACGGTCGGATCGCTGACAACGTCGATGAACAGTCTGGTGAAAAAAGGCTACACCGAGCGGGAGCGCAGCGAGAAGGACCGTCGGATCGTCTACATCCACCTGACCGGAAAGGGACGGCAGGCATTCCATCATCATGCAAAATTCCACGAGCAGATGACGGATGCCGTGATGGCGGAACTCGGAGAAGAGGAAGTGCAGGTGCTCGGGAAAACGCTGAAAGCGCTGACGGACTTCTTTCGGTCGTATAAAAAATAGAAACAAAAAGGCTTTTGCAGCCGGGACAGAATCAGAAAAATCTGTCCGGTATGCAAAAGCCTTTTTCGCATGGAACGCATAGAAAAATGCTATTTTTCTACGCCTGTTCTTCTCACAGATATCCGCGAGCACACACCGTTCACAGTGCGGTGTCGTCCGCGCAGTACAGACCTCGCGTCCGTGCTCCACAAACCGGTGGCAGAGCGAGCTTCCTTCTTCCGGCGGCACAATTTTCCAGAGTGCCATCTCCACCTTCTTCGGATCCTTGCAGTCATGCACGAGCCCGATGCGGTTGCACAGCCGGATGCAGTGCGTATCCGTCACAATCGCAGGCTTTTTGAATACATCGCCCATAATCAGGTTCGCACTTTTCCGTCCCACGCCCGGGAGCTTCAAAAGTGTGTTAAAGTCATCCGGCACCTGGCTGCGGTACTCGTCGCGCAGCATGCGCATGCAGGCGTTGATGTCGCGTGCCTTGCTCTTTCCGAGACCGCACGGCCGCACAATTTCCTCGATTTCCTCCGGTGTCGCGTTTGCCAGCGCATCGATATCAGGATACTTTGCGTAGAGATCCTCCACCACAACATTGACCCGCGCATCAGTGCACTGTGCGGCCAGGCGGACACTGACGAGCAGCTTCCACGCCTGGTCATAGTCAAGCGTACAGTCGGCGTCAGGATATTCTTGTTTCAAACGTTCAATGACGCAAGCGCCAGTTCTTCTTTTGTCATCGTGTTAAACTCCCATTCTCAAAGATATAAAACAGCGAAAGCTATCAGGATCCTTCTCGCGTGCTGCCTTCCGAAGCTGCAGCGGCGTCGTGTGAAACCGCTCGCGGAAGAGGCGGTGAAACAGCTTATCGTTTGTAAAGCCATGCTTTTCCGCGAGCGTGCCGACCGGCAGATCCGTGGCGATCAGGTCGCGGTAGATGCGGGAAAGACGGTAGGAATTCAAGTATTCCAGATACGTCGTTTCCATGTTCTGGCGGAAGAACCGGCAGAAATATTCCGGCTGCAGCGAGACAACATCGGCAGCCTCCTTCAGCGTAATCGGCCGCTGGTAATTTTCCTGCGTGTACGTCAGAATCGTATCGAGCCGTGTCTGCGTCCGGGAGCTCATCGGGTGGTGCGCAAGCGGGCTCTTCTCAGAAAATTTCGTGTAGAGCAGATCGAGAAACGTAAAAAGCTCCCGCTGGAACGTCAGCAGATAGCCGTCGGGCATTTCCTCATGAAGCTGCATCATCGAAAGCAGAAGACGCCGGAACTGGCTGATATTTTTCTGCACTTCCGGATTCGTACTGTCGTAGTCAATCGAGAACCAGAGCTGTGACGGATCAGGCAGATAGTTCGCAAGGAACGCATCCGGAATCTGCATCAGAATCGAGCGGTTTCCCGTGGACGGACAGCGCGCCGTGTGGATACGCCCGGAATTGATCAGCAGAAATTGACCCGGAAGGACGGTCTTGGTGCGGTCCGAGAGCGTGACAATGGAGGAACCCTCCAGAATATAAATAATTTCCAGCGCGTCGTGCCAGTGCGGCGGCGAAAAACTGCCGAAATCGTCGGTTACACGAAATTCGATGCTGCGGTTCGGCTGCAGCGTGATGTGTTCCTGGCGTGTCTGGCGCGGCAGATGATCTTTGCGTGGCATAAAAAACTCCTTTTTTGTTCAACTTAGTGTATCACTATCTTATCACGAAACCCCCGAATTGGGTATAGCAATTTTTGCATGAAGTTGTTATAATAAATGAACACAAAGCCACGTCACATACGGCTTCGTGTAAACTCAATCTAAAGAAAAGTGAAGGAAGAAAACGTATGTATCAAGTATGGAGTAACTTTTTAAATCCCGGCCAGATCGCCATGCTGGGAATCGTGGTCACCTTTCTGCTGACCTTTCTGGCGTTAAAGCATCCATTTTCCTTTCTGCCGAGCGATCACGGCAGAGAATTTGCCGTAAACGGCGCCTCTCCCGCGGAAAACTGCGCGGCGTCGGCCTCGTGATCGTCATCTGTTTCCTGATCGGAAGCGTTCTGTTCCTGCCTCTTGGCGCCGAGTATGTGATCTACGCGATCCTGCTCGTCTGCATCATGCTGAGCGGCTACCTCGACGATGCATCCGAAACCCCGTGGAGCGATTACAAAAAAGGCGCGATTGACCTCGTCATCTCCATTGTGACCGTCATCACCTTTGTGAATTACAATTCCACCACGATCTACTTCGGAAACATGTCCCTTACCATTCCGAAAGTGGTCTACATAATCCTCGGCATCATCCTGATCTGGATTTCGATCAACGTTACAAACTGTTCCGACGGTGTCGACGGACTCTGCGCGAGCCTTTCCTGTGTGGTTATCTTCGCGTTCAGTATGATTTTCCACGATGTCCTTGGAAGCTTCACCGTAGCCAATTACCTGTTCGTGGCAGCGCTTCTCGCGTACCTGTATTTCAACACCTCGCCGAGCAGCATGCTGATGGGAGACGCCGGTTCGAGAGCACTTGGTTTCTACATCGCCATCCTTGCCATGCAGTCCCGCCATCCGTTTTTATATCTGCTGATGGCAGGCGTGATGATCGTCGACGGAGGAATCGGTCTTGTCAAAGTATTTTTACTCCGTTTCCTGAAAATCGCAATCCTCAAAAATACAAGAACACCGCTGCATGACCATGTCCGCCTGAAATACAAGTGGTCCGACAGTCAGGTTGTGATCCGCTTTGTGATCCTGCAGATCCTGCTGGCCGTCATTGCGTATCTGATTGCAGCATAAGAAAAAACAGAAGAGAAACGGGAGTGTGTCTTTTGCAGACGTCTGCGGGGCACACTCCCGTTTTGCATCCCAGCCCCCGAATACACCAAAAAGATAGAAAAAGATAATATCGCCGTATTTTTTCACAGAATCCGCCCTGTTTTCGAAAGCAAGAGTGTGGTAGTATAAAATTACCAAAAAACGTCAGCCCGAAACAATAATTCTGTAAAGATTGATGAAAAGAAAGTGCTTTCAGCTATCTGTTTCAGGCTCATCCAATCAGGAGGTAATGAAAAGATGAAATTCACAGAAGGTTACTGGCTTCCGAGTGAAAAAGCAAATGCATCCCATGCAATGCAGGCTTATGAAGTAGAGCAGATCCCAGGCGGTATGCGTATCCTGGCTACCACCCGCCCGATCGAGCACAGAGGTATGACCCTGAACCTGCCGACCATCACCGTTGAGTTCGTGGCACACACACCGGATACCATCTCCATGGAAGCATGGCACTATGAAGCATACGACAACAAAGTTCCGTCCTTCGACAAAACAGAGAGCGTATACGAGGACGTAACCGTTACCATCAACGACGATGAGGCAGTTCTCGACACCGGAAGCGTACTGGTACGCGTACAGAGAAAAGGAATCTTCGCTTACACCTTCGAGGCAGACGGAAAAGTCCTGACCGGAAGCGGATTCCGCAACCTTTCCTATATCAGATGGGATCGCAAGCAGAGCACCATGCTGCCGGCACCGAACTACATGACCGAAAAATATCAGCCATACATGGTAAGTGAGCTGTCCCTTGGCGTAGGTGAGTGCGTATACGGCCTTGGCGAGAGATTCACCCCATTCGTGAAAAACGGACAGGTTGTCGATACCTGGAATGAAGACGGCGGTACTGCATCCGAGATCGGATACAAATGCGTACCATTCTATATGACAAACAACGGCTACGGTATTCTCGTTGACAGCACCGACAACGTTTCCTTCGAAGTAGCAAGTGAAAAAGTTGAGTATGTCGGCTTCTCCGTACCGGGCGAGAGAATCAAATATTATCTGTTCCACGGCCCGTCACCGAAGAAGATCATGAACGAGTACACCGCACTGACCGGCCGTCCGGCACTTCCTCCGGCATGGTCCTTTGGTCTGTGGCTGTCCACATCCTTCACCACCAACTACGACGAAGAGACCACCACATCCTTCATCGAGGGAATGGAAAAGAGAAATATTCCGCTGAGCGTTTTCCACTTCGACTGCTTCTGGATGCACGAATTCCACTGGTGCGATTTTGAGTGGGACAAGAAATGCTTCCCGGATATCCGCGCAACCTTAAAGAAATATCACGACAAAGGTCTTCACATCTGTGCATGGATCAACCCGTATATTGCACAGGGAACCGCATTCTTCAAAGAGGGTGCAGCAAACGGCTATCTGCTGCAGAGAGCAGACGGAAAAGGCGTATGGCAGACCGACAACTGGCAGGCAGGTATGGGCCTTGTGGACTTTACCAACCCGGATGCGGTTAAATGGTATACCGATAAACTGAGAACTGTTCTGGACTGCGGCGTAGACTGCTTTAAGACCGACTTCGGCGAGAGAATCCCGGTTGACGTTGTTTACCACGACGGAAGCGATCCGCAGGCAATGCACAACTACTATACATACCTGTACAACCAGGCAGTATTCAACCTGTTAAAAGAAGTAAAAGGCGAGAACGAGGCAGTTCTGTTTGCAAGAAGTGCAACAGCAGGAAGCCAGAAGTTCCCGGTACACTGGGGCGGCGACTGCTCCGCAAACTATCCGTCCATGGCAGAAACCCTGCGCGGCGGTCTTTCCTTCGCGATGAGCGGCTTCTCCTTCTGGAGCCATGATATCTCCGGATTCGAGAGCACCGCAACACCGGATCTGTACAAGAGATGGTGCGCATTTGGACTGATGTCTACCCACAGCCGTCTGCACGGATCCACAAGCTACCGTGTGCCGTGGCTGTTCGATGAAGAGTCCTGCGACGTAGTAAAATTCTTCACCAACCTGAAATGCTCGCTGATGCCGTACATTTTCCAGAAATCTGTAGAGGCACACGAGGAAGGAACCCCGGTAATGCGCCCGATGGTATTCGAGTTCATGAACGACCCGGCCGTTCCGTATCTGGATCAGCAGTACATGTTAGGTGATGCCCTTATGGTTGCACCGGTATTCCGCGAGGATAAAGTTGCACAGTACTACCTGCCGGAAGGCACCTGGACCGAGCTTCTGACCGGCGAGACAAAAGAGGGCGGCAGATGGTACAAAGGAACATACGATTACTTCTCCATGCCGCTGTACATCAGAGAAAACAGCATCGTAGTCAGAGGAAACTGTGATACCAGACCGGATTACGACTATGCTGACCATGCAACCGTTTGCGTATATCAGTTAAAAGACGCAGCCGAGACAAAAGTTCCGGATGTACATGGAAACACGGTATTCACCGTAAAAGCAGTCAAAGAAGGCGATGCAGTCAAAGTATCCGTAGAAGGCGCACATACCGAACTGAAAGTAGAAGTCTTTGTCGGAAATGAGAAGAAAGAAGCTGTTCTGGCAGCAGATGCAGACGAAGTTGTCGTTGCATAAGCATCGGAATGTAAGAATATAGGGAGGGAGAGGCACGGAAAAGAAAATTTTTCTGTGACCTCTCTTTTCAAAAAAGGAGAATAAAACAATGCGTTTTCAGACAAAAAATGGTGTGTTAATTGCACAGGCAAACGGAGAAACACTGCGGATTGAGCCGTGGGGAAAAGATTCCTTACGTGTCCGCGCAACGATGCTTCCGGGATTTTCCGGAAAGGACTGGGCGCTGACCGAAGTGCCGGAAAAAACAGAGGCAAAAGCAGAGCAGTTTGCGGTCGATCATCTGGAAATCGACGGATCGATGGGAAAAAGAACCAGCGCATCCATCACCAATGGAAAAATCCGTGCTGTGGTCAACTTTGCAGGAGTTATCACCTTCTACAAAGAAGAACAGGAAATTTTAAGAGAATATCACCGTTGCTACGACGGAACGATCAGCAAAGAGAGCCGCTGCTTAAAAACGGTCAACCGTGAGTGGAAAGGTGTGATCGGCGGAAGCGAATACAGCCTGAACCTGAAATTTGAGAGCAACGACGAAGAGAAGATTTTCGGAATGGGCCAGTATCAGCAGAAATACATGGATCTGAAGGGATGCACCCTGGAGCTGGCGCAGCGGAACTCCCAGATCAGCGTACCATTCGCCGTATCCAGCTTAGGATATGGTATGCTGTGGAACAATCCGGCTGTCGGACAGGTAACCTTCGGAAAGAACTACACCGAATGGACTGCACGCTCGACCAAAGATATGGACTACTGGCTGACCGCAGCCGATACACCGAAAGAGATCCTGGAAAATTACACCGCAGTGACCGGCCGCGCGCCGAAATTCCCGGAGGACCGTATGGGCCTGTGGCAGTGCAAGCTGCGCTACCGTACGCAGGAGGAAGTGCTTGAAGTGGCACGCCGCTACCAGAAGGAAGGCATCAAAATCGATCAGATTGTCATCGATTTCTTCCACTGGACCGTACAGGGCGACTGGAAATTCGATGAAAAATACTGGCCGGATCCAAAAGCCATGGTGTACGAACTGCATTCCATGGGAATCAAAGTTATCGTTTCCGTATGGCCAAGCGTAGACCGGAAGAGCGAGAATTTCTGGCCGATGCTGGACCGCGGCCTGCTGATTAAAACAGAGCGCGGCGCCCTGCAGACGTATGATTTCCAGGGGGACTGCGTGGAAATCGATGTGTTCAACCCGGAAACCAGAAAATACGTCTGGGAAGTCTGCAAGAAAAACTATTATGATTTTGGAATCGATGCCTTCTGGCTGGACAACTCAGAACCGGATTTCGGCGTTTACGATTTCGATCATTACCGCTATATCGACGGACCTGCTCTTTCCTGCAGCAATATCTATCCGCAGCTGTACAGCCGTGTCTTCTATGACGGCATGAAAGCAGAAGGAGAAGAAAATATTGTAAACCTGCTTCGCTGCGCCTGGGCCGGAAGCCAGAAATACGGAAATGTTGTATGGTCCGGCGATGTGCCGAGTACCTTTGAAGCCTTCTATGATCAGCTCCAGGCCGGCCTTAATATGGGTCTTGCCGGCATTCCATGGTGGACAACCGATATCGGCGGCTTTATGACAGATGATGTCAACGACCCGGATTTCCAGCAGCTTCTGATCCGCTGGTATGAGTTTGCCGTTTACTCTGCTGTTTTCCGTATGCACGGCGACCGCGGACCGCACAACATTCCACCGCTCGATGACCGTGATTTTGGCGGCGGCTATCTGTATACCGGCCAGTCCAATGAACTGTGGAGCTATGGAGAAGAAAATTATCGGATCATGAAGAAATATTACGACATCCGCATCGGCATGCACGATTACATCAAACAGCTGTATGACGAAGCATCCGAAAACGGTTCTCCGCTGATCCGTACCATGTTCTATGAGTTCCCGGATGACAAAAAATGCTGGGAGCTGCAGGATCAGTATATGTTCGGAAGCGAATATCTGGTAGCACCGATTTTCCATCTGAACGAGTTCGAGCGTGAAGTATATCTTCCGGCAGGACGCTGGGAAGATACCGGAGACGGAAAAGTGTACGAAGGAGGACAGACCGTTCTTGCCGCTGCACCGATTGATTCGATTCCGGTATTTAAGAAAATGGCATAAGATCGTGTAAAAAGGTCAAAAAAGAAAACAGTACAGAAAACACATACAGCGTGTGGAATTTTCTGTACTGTTTTTACTTTGTCTCTAACTGCGCATCAGATATCCATATTTGCGCATCTGTCGGCGTATGATTTGCTCAACACGCTGGCGGATTTCCAGAGGATAGTAATCGGCCAGAGAAGCCAGTTCCGTGCAGACATCTTTTGTAGTAAAGGAAAAGTGAAGCTGGATACCGTATAATTCCTCCGCAGCATCCAGCTGTGTATCAAAATCAGAGCTGAAAGGTTTGGCTTCGATGCGTTCCATACAAACATCCATCGGCAGATCCAGAGGGTAGTCATTGCTGGTGTCTGCAAACAGGCATAAACCCTGATCGAATAGAGGACTTGGAGAATATTGCTCTGTTTCTGTATCATATAGAACAGCGATGTTGTTGGTGTGCCGGTCTTCATTCAGAAAGAAGGCATCAATTTCCAGCATAGCGGTCAAATATGCGCCGAAGTTCTGAATTCCCGTCATGTTTTCTAACTGGTCTGCCAGAAAACGAATGCGTTCCGCAGGTTCTGAAAAAGCAGCAAGTGAGATTGCCAGACTGTCTCCGGTATTCTGACGGTACAGTTTTTCCAATGGGATCAGCATCTGATTTGCTTTTAGAAAATCAGGACTGGAACAGCCACTGCGGAGAGTGCCGCGGTATGCAATCCGAACAGACTGATACAGGACAAACGGGTGGGAAAGAGTGCTTTTTTGCAGTAAATGAGACACCAGTGTCTCCGAGAGTCCCTCATATCCCATATAGTCGGATTTGTACCAGATATTACCGATTTTCCACTTGAGCTGGTCCCCTTTTGAGGTGTGATCTGTTTTTTTGACAGGCAGCTGATTATCAAGACGGATCTGTTCCATGGCGTGCCTCCTTATTTTTCAGAATCAGGATCCATTGCTCGTCACCGGCCATTCGCCCATCTGTTTTTTCAATGATAAGCAGCGGATCATAAAAGGGAAGTCCCATTTCTTTTAAAATATCTTTGGCATGATCGCGTGTTTTGGGAAAACAGCGGCTTTCCAGAAACCAGGTAAAATCATCCCAGGTCGGATGCGCCACAACGCCAAAGGCACGAAGCGGAATTTTTTTTGTGTAATTCTGGATTGCAATTTTCTCATGACGGAAGTCGATATCAATCGTTGTGCAAAGCTGATCGCGGTAAAGAAAACACATCCGCGTTTTGACATCGGGATCCGTGCTGAAACAGTGAGCACGGGCAATTTGATTGTATACTGTCTGCCTGCTGACCTGAAAGGTGCGCGCGATCTCGGCAATACTTTTTCCCTGCTGCTGCATGGCAGCCATCTGAATGATTTGCGGCAGCGAAAAAGCTGGTTTTCTTCCAGCCGCATGGCGCAGTGCTTCTTTTTTCGCTAACTGCTGGTATTGTTTCGCGTCTTTGGAAAGCTTGCGCAGCTCCTTTGGGTCCGTTGTTCCAAAGATCTCGTAAATCTGTTGCTCAAATGTGTTTTTCATGCAATCACCTCGTTTCTGCCATTACTGTATCACAGAGATCTGAAAGCGTCAAGAAATCATTTATTGACAAAAAACGAACTGATTGAGAAAAGTTACGGCTCGCAGATGTCTGAGAACAGCAATCATGGCGATGAAAGAACTTCCCTGCAGTGCAGGCAAAAGCTTGGCAGAAAAAAGCAAAGGCAGACCCCATTCTGCGTGAAAAACTGCTTCAGACAAGGGAAAATCCGAATCCAATCCACGCATTCTGCGAAATCTGCCATGCCTATGGCGTTTCCATCTATGAAATGGATCTTGCCATGGCAGGTGAAGAATTTTACGCAGAAATCAAACGCAGCACCAATGGCGGCGGAGAAAATTCCCCGGCGCTTGAAGGGAAGATGACTTCTATGAGCTGTTTCTGGCAGCGTTAGAAAATATATGATTTTTGCGAAGAATGTAAGTATTGATGAGTGTGGAAAGCTGCATGGACAGTGCCTGATGAACCTGCGAAGGGCTTGCCATGTCGTAGATGACACCGTCAAAAACTTCGAAGCGTTTCTCTTCTGGAAGCATTTCATACTGTTCCAGCGTGACTTTTTCGAGCTGTGGTTGAAGAACTGGCGTCATAAAATACACATCTTTTCCCAAAAATGAAATGAAATCGCTTAAAATTCTTTCTTTAAATGTTCTGCGAGAATCGTATCGTAATCGCCTTCGATTTCCTCATCGCGCCCTGCATACCGCAGATTGGTCTCCACGCCGACCGGCTCCACATCGTCTGCAAATTCCCAGATATGATACCGCAGACCGCGGTGCTCAAAGTCGATGCTTCCGCAGTTGTCCTCTTCCGTATAGGAAAACGTGATTTTTTTCTCGTTTAAGACAGATTGAATTTGTGTCATATGCATAAAGCGTGATACCTCCGATTTTGTAGTTATCTGGAATAAAAAACAGCTACATTTGTTTACATTAGTATAGAACAGGGCGGGAGAAAATTCAATCGAAATTCTGGTCAGAATCATCGCAGCAGCTCTCACACGCGGTGTGCAGAGACAGCACGGGGTCGGAACGACCATCAAACATTACGCCTGCAACAATCAGGAAGAAAACCGCCGCGGCGTATCGAGCATCATTTCCGAGCGCGCCCTGCGTGAGATTTACCTGAAGGGCTTCGAAATTGCAATCAAGGAATCCCAGCCAAAGGCGATCATGACCTCCTACAACAAGGTAAACGGTGTCCACACCGCCAACAGCTACGATCTGTGCACAACCGCTGCAAGAAAGGAATGGGCTTTGCCGGCATCATCATGACAGACTGGACCACAACAAACGCCGACGGAGCTCCTCTGCCGCAAAATGCATCGCTGCCGGAAACGATCTTGTGATGCCGGGAACCGACACCGACCGCCGCGAAATCCTGGATGCGCTGAGTGCCGAAAATGACCAGTATCTCGAGGAAAAAGACCTGACCGCCTGTGCCCAGAGAATCCTGGAAATGATTTTTACTTCCAATTCATATGAATAATGCGGCGTTTTCAGGGATAAAATAACATCAGAAATAGCTGCCGCCACTTCGCAAAGCAAAATTTTCCATGCGGGCTTTGAATATTACAGTTCGCTGAGATGCAGTGAACTGTAACATTCAAATAGTTGGGCAATTTCACGATTGAAATTTCCCATAACATGTATTAGAATATAAATGATATCAATAAATACGAGGACGTGAAAAGAATGTCAGGATTAAGTAACACACAATATTTTAAAGTAAAAACAGAGCCGGAGATTCAGGTAAAAGAGGTACTCGAAACCGTTTACAACGCCATGGTAGAAAAAGGGTATAATCCAGTCAACCAGATCGTAGGCTATATCATGTCAGGCGACCCGACGTACATCACAAGCTTTAAGGGAGCCAGAAGCCTGATCATGAAAGTAGAGCGTGATGAACTGGTAGAGGAACTGTTAAAAGAGTACATCAAAAATGAATCCTGGAAGTGAGCGTAATTACTATGAGAATAATGGGATTAGATTACGGCTCAAAAACAGTAGGGGTGGCAGTCAGCGACGCCCTGGGTCTTACTGCGCAGGGAATCGAAATTGTCCGCAGAAAATCGGAGAATAAGCTGCGTCAGACGCTGGCCCGGATTGAAGAGATAGCAAAAGAGTACGGCGTGGAAAAAATCGTACTCGGCTTCCCGAAACATATGAACAACGACATCGGAGAGCGGGCCGAAAAATCTCTCGAGTTCAAAGAAATGCTGGAGAGACGGACAGGCCTGCCCGTTGTTATGTGGGACGAGCGGCTGACAACGGTCGAAGCAGACCGCACCATGATGGAAACCGGAATCCGCAGGGAAAACCGCAAGGAGTACGTAGATATGATTGCAGCTGTTTTTATCCTGCAGGGATATCTGGACTATCTTTCCCATCAGAAGGAATCACAGGAAAACTGAACAAAGGAATATTGTATGGAAAAATAACATTTGTAACAGATGATGGCGGCAAAGAAGAATTTTACGTGGAGGAGCAGACCAGAATCAACGGAGTCAACTATATTCTGGTATCCGATTCAAAGGACGACGAGGCAAATGCCTATATTCTGAAGGATATCTCCACCGACACCGACGCAGAGGCAGAGTATGTTATGGTAGAAGACGACACCGAATTCGATGCCGTTTCCGGCGTATTTGCTTCCATGTTGGATGACGAGGCAGACATCACCTATTGAACCAGCCGTTTTGAAGCCATACCGGGACGCAGACGAAGCGGGACCGGGACAGCGCTTTAAAGGGCAAATCCTGCAGGTGCGGGACATGCTCCATCAGCTGAAGTGACGCTCAGGGGATGCGTGCGTGAAGCCGTACCGGTAACGGAATCGTTTGGAAAACATGCGCGGAGGTGCTATTTGAAAAAGAATAATGGAAGTAAATTAAAAATTATACCGCTTGGCGGTCTGGAACAGATCGGTATGAACATCACCGTTTTCGAGTATGAGGACAGTATCATCGTCGTAGACTGCGGACTTGCATTCCCGGAAGACGACATGCTCGGTATCGACCTGGTCATCCCGGATGTAACATATCTGAAAGAAAACATCGACAAAGTCAAAGGCTTCGTCATCACCCACGGCCACGAGGACCACATCGGTGCGCTGCCGTACATCTTAAAAGAAGTGAACGTGCCGGTCTACGCCACCAAACTGACGATTGGCTGATCGAAAACAAATTAAAGGAGCACAACCTGCTCCGTACCACAAAACGGAAAATCATCAAACACGGACAGTCTATCAACCTGGGCGCATTCCGCATTGAGTTTATCAAAACAAACCACAGTATTGCAGATGCAGCAGCACTGGCAATCTACTCCCCGGCTGGCATCATCGTCCACACCGGAGACTTCAAAGTCGACTACACACCAGTCTTTGGTGATGTCATCGACCTGCAGAGATTCGCAGAGATCGGAAAGAAAGGCGTTCTGGCACTGATGTGCGACAGTACCAATGCAGAGCGGCCTGGCTTTACCATGTCCGAGCGGACCGTAGGAAAGACGATCGACGGCCTGTTTGCCGAGCATCAGAATTCCCGAATCATCATCGCAACCTTCGCATCGAACGTCGACCGTGTGCAGCAGATCATCAACTCTGCTTATAAATACGGTCGTAAGTTGTTATCGAAGGCCGCAGTATGGTCAACATCATCTCCATCGCGCAGGAGCTGGGCTACATCAATATCCCGGAAAATACCCTGATCGATGTGGAGCAGATGAAAAACTACACCGGCGAGCAGCTTGTCCTGATCACCACCGGAAGCCAGGGCGAGTCCATGGCAGCATTGTCCCGTATGGCGGCACACCTGCACAAAAAGATCTCGATCCTGCCGGGCGACACCGTGATCTTCAGTTCCCACCGATCCCGGGAAATGAAAAAGCCGTTTCGAACGTCATCAACGAACTGTCTGCACAGGGTGCCAACGTCGTATTCCAGGACGTTCACGTATCCGGACATGCCTGCCAGGAGGAAATCAAGCTGATCTACTCCCTGGTAAAACCGAAATACGCCATTCCGGTACACGGCGAGTATCGCCACTTAAAAGCACATGCAGAAGTAGCACAGAGCCTCGGCATCCCGAAAGAGAACATCTTCCTCATGTATTCCGGCGATGTCATGGAGCTCGATGAGGATGGCGCAGCAGTAACTGGCAAAGTCCACACCGGAGCCATCATGGTCGACGGACTCGGCGTTGGTGATGTAGGAAATATCGTCCTGCGTGACCGCCAGCATCTGTCCGAGGACGGAATCATGGTCGTTGTACTGACCCTCGAAAAGAGAACGAACCAGCTTCTGCCGGCCCGGACATCGTATCCCGCGGTTTCGTCTATGTACGCGAATCCGAGGATTTGATGGGCGAGGCAAGAGAAGTTGTAGAAGAGGCACTGGATGGCTGCCTTTCCAAAAATATCTCCGACTGGGGCAAGATCAAATCCACGATCAAAGATGCCCTCGGCGATTATGTATGGAAGAAAACAAAGAGAAGACCGATGATCCTTCCGATCATCATGGAGCATAAATACCATGGACAAAGTAACAGAGTACCTGGATGCGCTCATCGAAGAAATGAGGGAGAGCAGGGCATATCAGAATTACTTGTGGATGGAAGAGGAACTTGAAAAAGACCCGGACTTAAAAAGCCGGGTCGACGACTATCGAATCCGCAACTACCGACTGCAGCAGTCCGAAAACGTAGACCTTTACGATGCGGTAGATTCCCTGGAGCGGGATTCCTACGCACTCCGCAAAAGCGAGAAGGCAAACGCTTATCTTGAGGCGGAGCTTGAGGTCTGTAAGATGGTACAGAAGGTGCAGGACCGTATTTCAGAAGAAATCCGCATCGGCGTACCGGAAATCTAAAACCGAAAATCAAAAGGAGAGCGCCCATGTCCGAAAAGAAAAGGGATGCCGGATACCGCGCAGCGCTGACAGGTGCGAAAGGAACCGTGCGCCTGCTCATTTACGTCTGCGTGATTCTTGTGATCATTCTGGCAGCGAAAACTTCATATCAGTTTGGACATGACGTGTTTGCCGAGGAGCCAGTCGCATCCAGAGGAAAAGGAAAGGAAGTCACCGTACAGGTGCGTTCCGGCATGGAGGCGAAAGAACTTGGCGAACTCCTGAAAGACAACGGACTGATCGACGAAAGCCTTCTGGTTTTCGAAGTCCAGTACCGCCTGTCCGGCTACTACGGCGGCATCAAGGACGGTTCCTACGTGCTGAACACCGCACAGACCGTCGATGAAATGCTGGAAATCCTGGCGGGCGTCAACACCGAAGGACAGCCGTCCGCGGAATAACGCACGTTTGCAAAACAAGAGGAATCTTACATGATAATAGACGAACGAATGGTAACCTACATCAATTCCCTGGACACCGGCCACACCCCGTTTCTGGAAAATCTGGAGCGGACGGCCAAACAGACAAAAGTGCCGATCATTCGCCGTGAAATGCAGAGCTTTTTAAAAGTATTCTTAAAGATGAAACAGCCAAAGAGAATCCTGGAGGTAGGAACTGCCGTAGGATTCTCTGCTGTTTCATGGCACAGTACGGTGAAGCGGACGCAGAGATTACCACAATAGAAAATTACGAAAAACGAATCCCGATCGCACGGGAGAACTTCGAAAAATCCGGCTTCGCGACCGCATCA
>ENA-OQDD01000170-OQDD01000170.1-human-gut-metagenome-genome-assembly--contig:-NODE-170-length-26599-cov-2.698058_pt1 | contig 26599 bp, 26 predicted proteins | sample MGYA00242507_ERZ504598 | MGnify/ENA primary metagenome ERZ504598 (study PRJEB26092, sample SAMD00036318) | human gut metagenome | host: Homo sapiens | study: EMG produced TPA metagenomics assembly of...
CGCGGCACAGCACGACATAAAGCGATATAGGACCGCATGGAAGATGCGGTCTCGGAGACAAATCCGACGCCTCATCTTCCATGCCCCGCACTATGCCAGTGCTATGCCGCCATGGCGGCACCGATGGCTCCGACCGGTTGATCGACCGGGTGCCAGACGCAGCCGGGCCGGCAGGTCCAGCGTTTCAAGGAATCGGCATTGCGATTCGCGCCGGCGCAGCTCAGCCGTGATCACCTCGACCAACGGTTCACCGGTTTGGCCATGCCGCCACCCAAGACAATCAGTCGCGGGTCAACGGATTGGGCCAAAATCTGGATAGTGTCGCCGATGGCGCGCACTACCATGTCCAGCACATCGACGGCCTCGGCCTCCCGCTTTTCGCGCGACGAATCAGGTCGGGCATCGGCGGGTCGGCGTTGGGCCACAGACGCCCACGGATGCGCCCGAGCAGACTGTTTCCAAGCATCCGTATTGCCCGCAGCACTTGAGGCGATGAGGTTCGACTGGGATATGCCGATTTCGCCGGCCGCGCCGCTATAGCCATGCATCAGCACGCCGTTTTCGACGATGCCCGCAGCCAGTCCGGTGCCGAAGTTCAGGAACGCAATGGTACCGGCCATGCCGTCCGCACCGCCCAATACGGTGGCCGCGCCGACGGCGGCGGCATTGACGTCGTTTTCCACATGGCCGGCACGCCCGAACGCTGCGAGACCAACGGCCCCATATCCAGCGAGACCACGTCGAGATTCACGATATTGCCCACATGCCCGCTGGCCGAATCCACCGTGCCCGGGTACCGACACCGATGGCCCTCACCTCGTCAAAACGCCCACCCGCTGCCTGATGTGCTACAGCGACGATGTCTTCGATCACGGCATCGTTGCCATGCCTGGCGGGAATACGGGCGGAACCCAATACCGTGCCCATTGCGTCAACCAGCACAGCTTCGATTTTTGTTCCGCCCACGTCAACACCGATTTTGAGATTGTTCATAGTGTTTTCAGACATCAGTCCTCCCCTGTTCTTCATCGAACGTTTCGCTTGATATCAGTGTGCATCCGACTATTGACAACCATCTTAACAAATTCCCCCAAGACGACACTCACATGCACGACACACCGAATGACATATTGATTGCGTCAATCAATTAACAGCGTTAATATCTTAATCAAGTTCAGATTCAAAGACGAGCGGAACAACTCGCAGCGGTACAGACAAGGAGGACTTAAGACCGATGGCAACAAACACCACCCATGCCACCTCCCAAGCCAGTGTCTCCGAATCCAACCGCTCCCGCATCGTCAAGCACCTGTATCACAACGGCATCAGCTCCCGCGCGCAAATCGCCAAGGCACTGGAACTCACCCCCGCGGCCATCACCAAAATCACCGCACGCCTTATCGAGGCCGGCATGATTGAAGAGACCGGCGATTTGGAAGGTTCCAAGAACCGCCGTTCCATCGGTCTCAAACTCGACACCACGCGGTTCCGCATCATCGGCATCAAATTCGCCCGCTCGCTGGTGCAGATCGGCGTGTTCGACCTGTGCGGCAACACCCTGAGCTTTGAAAACCTGCCCACGGTGTGCGACAACACCATCAACGACTCCATCGTCACCATCCACCAGCGCGTCGAACAACTGCTCGACAACGACCCATCCATCGTGGCCATCGGCATGGCAGTGCCCGGCCCTATCTGCGTAACGTAGGCCGCACCGCCGTGGTGTCCAACATGCAGGGCTGGCGCAAAATCAACTTCATCGACGAATTCGCCACCGCTTTCCGCGTGCCTGTGTTCATCGAACAGGACGCCCGCGCCGGAGCCCTCGCACATTATCTCTTCGACCCGTCGGTGCACGCCGACGGCAACCTCGCCTATTATCTGGTCGGCGAAGGCGTGGGCCTCGGCGTCATCGACAACGGTCGTCTCATCAACGGCTTCCTCGGTGCCGCCACCGAAATCGGACACATCTCCATCGACGTCAACGGCCGCCCCTGCGATTGCGGCAACGTCGGCTGCCTTGAACGCTACTGCTCCACCCCCGCCATTCACGATACGCTCATCGCCGATGGCACCGTGGTTCCCGGCGCGGCCGATATGACCCACACCGAAGCCGCCCGCGCCTGTTCGCCAAAGCCGGCGACGGCGACGAAGCGTCAATCGCCATTGTCCGCGAAGTCGCCCGATACGTCGGCTACGGATGCGTCACCATCTTCAATGGATACAATCCTGAGCACATCATCATCGGCGACATCGTGTCCGAAGCCGGCCCGATACTGCTCGATGAGGTGCGCGCCACGGTGGCCGAACGGGCCATCCCCGAAATCAATGCCTCCACTTCCATCAGCCTATCCACCTTGTCCGCCGACGCGGCGGTCTCCGGTGCCGCAGCAGTGGCAGTGACCCAATTCCTCGAACACCCCTCGGTGTTCTTCGACGTCTCCTAAACCAAGCGCCGACATCACAAGATTTTCCATACGAAACACCCGATAAAGGAAACAAAGGAAAGGAAACCAACCATGACTACCCCGATCGTTCTGAGCCTCGGTGAACTGCTGTGGGACATGCTGCCGAGCGGCAAGCGAGCCGGCGGCGCCCCCGTCAACTTCGCCTACCACGCGATGAAGAACGGCACCGAAGCTGGGCCATCAGCGCGGTCGGCGAGGATGAACTCGGCGACGAACTGATTGCCAAGCCAACGAGGCCGGTATCAACACCGTCATCCAGCGCAATGCCTGGCCGACCTCCACCGTCGAGGTCGCACTGAAGAACGGCATCCCGGAGTACACCATCGTCAAGGGCGTGGCTTGGGACCACATCCTGTACACCCGCCAGCTCATCGACGTGGTCTCCAAGGCCGACGCCGTCTGCTTCGGCACCCTGGCCCTGCGCTCCCCCGAATCGCACGCCACCATCACGGAGCTGCTCAAGCACACCAAGCCGGGCGCGATGAAGTTCTTCGACATCAACCTGCGCGGCGACCACTACTCCAAGGAACTTATCGAGGAACTCCTCAAGGCGGCCACCGTCTTCAAGATCAACGACGAGGAACTCCTGCTGCTGCGCGACATGTTCGACATCCGCGGCACCTCCGGCGAAGATGCCTCCCGCTGGTTCATCGAGGAATTCGGCCTTGACTACGTGATTCTGACCGCCGGCTCCGCCTACTCCACCATCATCTCCCGCAAGGCGAGGTCTCCACGCTGGACACTCCGCACGTCGAGGTGAACGACACCGTGGGTGCAGGTGACTCCTTCTCCGGCACCTTCACCGCCCGCATCCTGCTGGGCGACACGCTCGCCGAAGCCCACCGCAAGGCCGTCAACACCGCCGCCTACGTCTGCACCCAGGCCGGTGCCTGGCCGCAGTACCCGGCCGAGATGCCCGACTACCTGGCTGAAATCGGCAAGTAATCCAAAACCACCTATTTTCCCGATGCTTTGCCGTCCTATACCGCAAAGCCATCCTGTTTTAAAAAGGAGTTACCATGTCCATTCGTGACACCGTCACCGGCGTCCAGCATGTCGGCATTCCGACCACGGATCTCGAAGGCACCATCGCCTACTACGAGCGTCTCGGCTTCGAATGCCTCGGCATCTATCCCAACGGTGAGGACCGCTGCACCTTCCTGCGCCTGAACAACCTGACCCTCGAGGTGTGGACCATGGATCCCACCCCGATGGAAAACGGTGCCATCAACCACTTCGCGCTGGATTCCACGGATATCGAGGCGTCCTTCGCTGAAGCGCAGAAGCTCGGCCTGAACTTCGCGGAAGGCTCCATCCAGCACATCGACACCTTCTGGAGCAACGGCATCCGTTACTTCAACGTACTGGGCCCGAACCACGAGGTCATCGAATTCTGCCAAATCATGTAACACCCTGATGGAACCCGGCAACAGGACTATCACTATTCACTAGTCATCATCCATTGATCGATCGATCTGTCATACGTCCATTTATAGAGAAAAAGGGAATACATATCATGGACAAGACCGCATCCAAGAACGTGGCGTGGGTGGAAAGCCTGACGGCTACCTTGATCGCACGCCAGTATTGCAATTTTCAATGACTTCGGTGCTGTTCGCCTTCTAGGCCATCGCCGCAAGCCTCAATGACATTCTTATCACCCAGTTCAAGGCCGTATTCGACCTGAGCGACATGAAGACCGCGTTCGTGCAGTCCGCATTCTATGCCGGCTACTTCATCGTGGCCATCCCCGCCTCGCTGTTCATCAAGAAGACCAGCTACAAAATCGGCATCATGACCGGCCTGGCGTTCTTCGCGCTCGGCTGCTTCATCTTCTTCGTGGACCGTATCTCCGCCAGCTACCCGCTCTCGAAGGTCCGCGAGACTCGCGTGCTGACCGTCTACATGATTATCGGCTGCGTGATTCTTCTCGCACCGCCTTCATCCTGCCCCGCCATCGAGCTGTTGGTCGTCGGCCTGTACTTCCTGACTGAATTCAAGCGCGACACGTACACCCCGCCCCAGCTCAAGGCCATGGACGAGAAGAACGAGGCCTGATTCCGCCCCCTTTGTTCGTCATTCGTGTGACTTCACGAATCGACTGACCGCAACCGTGAGATTCTCCGAACAGGAAATCTCACCGGTTTTTTCATATGGTGTACTCACGGCCACGCTCTTCACATCCTTTCGCGTGTCTTCAACTAAAGCGGTTTAGAATAATGCTGTTCCCTTGATATGTATATCCCTCAAACAAAGAAGTTGAATTTATGACGACCACCGCGATACCGAAGTCGGTCTCGGATTTCTTGCAGCGCATCACGGACCTATGTGGCACCGAACACGCTGATTGGGCCGAGAACTTCAACGCCTGCTTTGCCGATACCCTGACCACCACGGTCAAACGGCATGACGACGGCACCACATTTCTGCTCACCGGCGATATCCCGGCCATGTGGCTGCGTGATTCGACCGCGCAATTACGCCCTTACCTAGCCCTTGCCGCCAAAGACGACGACATTGCGAACTTGATCGCCGGTCTGGTTCGCCAGCAGTTCCGCTACATTACCATCGACCCGTATGCGAACGCCTTCAACGAGGAACCGAACGGTGCCTCCTGGGACAAGGACGATCAGTCCGACTTCTCCAGCCCTTGGCTTTGGGAGCGCAAGTACGAGGTGGATTCGCTGTGCTACCCCATCCAGTTGGCTTGGATGCTGTATGCGAACACCGGCAACACCGGTCATTTCGATGCCGAATTCATTGCCGGCGTCAAGAAGATTCTTGACGTATTCGAGACCGAGCAGCATCATGAACGCTCCCCGTATTTCTTCATCCGCGACACGGACATCCCCACCGAATCGCTGAGCAATAACGGCAAGGGGTCGCCGGTGGCGTACACCGGCATGACCTGGTCCGGCTTCCGCCCCAGCGACGACGCCTGCACCTACCACTATCTGGTGCCCTCGAACATGTTCGCCGCCGTGGTGATGGGCTATCTGGAACGCATCTTCGGCGGTGAGATTCTGAATGATGCCGATATCGCCGCCCGTGCCGGCGAGTTGCGCCGCACCATCACCGAAGGCATTGAAGCCCACGCCAAAACGACGAACCGCAATGGAGAGACGATCTACGCATTCGAGACCGACGGCCTGGGCCACGTCAATATCATGGACGACAGCAATGTGCCCTCCTTGATGGCGGCCCCTTACTTGGGATACTGCGCACCGGACGATCCGACATATCTGGCAACCCGACGTACGCTGCTCAGCGACGAAAACCCGTACTACTACGAGGGCGAGTATCTCAAGGGCATCGGCTCACCGCACACCCCGCCGCGCTATGTGTGGCCCATCGCCCTGTCTATCGAGGCGATGACCAGTGACAACAAGGACTTCAAGGCGCATATCCTCGACCGTCTTGTAGCCACCGACGCCGGTACACATCTCATGCACGAAGGCATCGACGTGAACGATCCGACCAAGTACACGCGCGAATGGTTCAGCTGGTCGAATATGATGTTCTGCGAACTGGTCATGGACTATTTCGACATTCGCGTGAAACACTAAGACGTGCCCGCTGAATGCTCATTGTGCACCCACCGCATGTTCTCGTTAAGGAAAGGAACAATCATTATGACCAATAACCCACGTTATACGCTCGGCACCGAAGCCAACCGCATTTTCATGGCTTCCGAAACCTACGAGCTGCTGAAGTTCGGCAAAGGCTTCCCAGCACCGAACGGCGGTTCCGGCTGGCTGAACGCCGACGGCACCCTCGACCCCTCCCACGGCGTCGAAACGTGGATCACCAGCCGTATGGCCCATGTGTATTCGATTGGTGCCATGCTCGGATACCTGGGTGCGGGCGAGCTGGCCGACGCGGCGCTCAAGGGATTGACCGGCATTCTGCATGACGACGAGCACGGCGGCTGGTATCCGCAGGTGTTCGCGGACGGCACCCATGCGCCGGGCAAGGTCTGCTATGCGCATGCCTTCGTGATTCTCGCCGCGTCCTCCGCCCTGCTGGCCGGGCGTCCGGGTGCCAAGGAACTGCTTGACGAGGCACTTGCCACGTATGACAAGCATTTCTGGAATGACGAAATCGGTTTGGCCGTCGATACCTGGAACACCGAATTCACCGAGCTCGACCCGTATCGCGGTCTCAACGCCAACATGCACACCACCGAGCATTCCTAGCCGTGGCGGATGCCACAGGAGACAACGCCTATCGAGTACGCGCCGGACGCATCATCGATCATGTGATCGGCTGGGCGAAGCACAACGAGTGGCGCATCCCCGAACATTTCAAGTCCGATTGGTCGCTGGACCTCGAATGCAACGTCGACAAGAAGGATGATCAGTTCAAGCCGTACGGCGCCACGCCGGGTCACGGCATCGAATGGGCCCGCCTGATCACGCAGTGGGCGTTGAGCTCCTTTGCCAACCTTGACGGAGCACAGCCGTACGTCGACGCCGCCGAACACCTGTTCGCGCGTGCCGTGGCCGACGCATGGAACGCCGACGGCACCGTGGGACTCGCCTACACGACCGACTGGAACGGCAAGCCCGTGGTCACCGATCGCATGCATTGGACGCTGGCCGAATCGTTGAACACTTCCGCCACGCTGTACGCGGCCACCGGCGAGGAGATGTACGCCAACTGGTATGCCACGTTCGCCCAGTATGTCGACGAACATGTCATCGACCACGAGAGCGGCTCCTGGTTCCACCAGCTCGACAAGAACAACCACGTGATCGGCACGGTCTGGCCGGGCAAGTCCGACCTGTACCACGCTTCCAGTCCACGCTGATTCCGTTCCTCGACCCGGCCGTGTCCATCGCCACCGCGGTCAAGAACGCGGCCTGACCGGCAATATCTTAGCCTTCTTATCTCCTCCTTCAACGACGTTGGCCCCCCGCTTGATAACGAGGGCCAGTCGTATGGATTGGAAGTGCTGACTCAGAATCGGTGGTTTCTATATTCCACAGGAGTTACAGGGTTTGGCCGTGCTGTCCCTGACCACCAGTTTCGGGGTGAGGATTCGACGGTTGCCGCTCACCTGTTCGCCGGCGAGCACTTTGAGCAGCAGTTTCGCCACTTTGGCACCGTATTCACTGGCGTCACGATGCGCTGAGGTAATCGACGGGTACGCTGCCTCACAAATAAAGCTGTCTTCAAAGCTGACAATAGCGGGCAACCCGTTCGGATAACCCGCAGATTGCCCCTCCCCTGTTTTCAGTTGCCCGGTGGTATATGCTTCGGCCATGGCATGCAGACTGGCCGCGGCAAGAATTTCCGTCTCGTAGATGAATGCAGTAGGAGGCTTCGGCGAACGCAACATCTCCAGCGTAAGCATCGCGGCCTGCTCGGCATCGAAATTCGTGAACTCGATGTTGATGGATTCCAGTTTGCGCCGTTTTGCGAACGACCGAAACGCCGACACACGCCCCTGCGAATAATCGAGATTGGAATCGCCGGACAGATAGGCGATACGGCGGTGCCCCAGTGACGACAGATGTTCAAGCACGGTGCCCATGGTGCGCGAATCATCGATGGACAGCGACGGTACATAATTGTTCGGATCAGGACCACCGGCCAGAACCGCACGCACACCCAGTTCCTTCAGCAGTTTCGGGCGTGGATCGTCGGCTCGCAGATCAACCAGAATCACCCCGTCCACACGCTTGCGTGACGCCCAGTCCCTGTAGACGCTCATCTCCTCGTTCAGCGAACGGCAAGGGCGATACAGCAAGCCGTATCCCTTAGGGCTGAGCGAGGTATGCACACCGGCCATGAAGTGCAACATGAAGGTTTCGTCCGTGAGTCCCTGTGCGGAGCGTGCGGGGCAAAGCCTATGGTCATGGTTTTCGACGAGCCCAACGCTTGCGCGGCATAGACCGGCGTCCACCCAAGTTTGGCCGCAGCCTCCTTGACTCGTCGTTTGGTTTCCGCGGAAACACCAGCCGATCGTTGATGGCAAAGGACACCGCGGTTTGCGAAATGCCCAACTCATCCGCGATGTCTTTTAAGCTCACACGCTGCGTGCCTGTGGACGATGGTGATGCCTCGCGAGCAAATCCCATGAATAATCCTCCTTGCAGCCACGCTGCGAATACCACGCTACAACAGATTATTTCCCACTTTGGGCCGCATGTAATCAGCTGTGTTCTAATACCTATGATATCAACAACTAAAACGTTTTAGTCTATGGGTCTCAGCATATGTTCGGATATAAAAAGCGGGATATAGGGGGTGTCTACAGGGACAACCACCCCATATCCGCTTAAGGCACGGGATCAACGCACCCGCATACGCAGCGAAACTATTCCATCTTGCTACGAGCACGAAGCACCACCGTGCCCGCTCCGAGCAACACCACTGCGGCAGTCACAATCGCAATAATCGAAGAGCCCGTCTTACTCAGCGAAGAGTCCGATGCGCCATTCTTATCATTGTTCTTGTTGTTGTTCTGGCCAGGCTTGTTGTCGCCGGGCTTATTCGGCTTGTCCGGCTGGCCGGGCTTGTTCGGGGTCGCCGCGACCTTGGTGAATTCGATGGCGACACCCTCACCGATGGACTTGTCGCCCAGTGCGGCCTTCACCGTGTACTTGCCCACCTTCGTGGACACGACGTTCAGTGAAGCCACGCCAGCGGCATCAGTCTTGACAGTGGCGTTGCCGTCAACGGCCGTGACACCCTCGGGCAGCGTAAACGCCACCTCGGCGTTGGTCAGCGGATTGCCGAACGAATCCTTGACCGTTGCCTGAATCGTACGTGTAGCCTTGCCGTCGGCCACGGCCGAGCCGTCAACGGCGGTCAGCGTGGACTCCTTGGCATCCGGCTGAGTCGGGTCAGAGACCGTGCACTTGGCCAGTTCGTCGGCGGTCTGAATCTTCACCGGTTCGGTCTTGTTGCCGTTGTAATCCTCGACCTGCACCCACAGTTCATGGCCAGAGGGATGGACTTGGTGTAAGAGCTCGGCGTAGTGCGACCACGGATGATGCCGGTGATTGGCGGAGTGCTCTGCGAGTAGGTGTAATTGGCACCCAGCTGCTTCTCCTGCTTTTCACCGTTCTCGTCAGTCCACTTCTCGGTCATGTAGAGGTAGCGCCAGTCTTGAGTCTCCGGACGGACCAGAGTGACTCTATCGCCATTTCATGTCACCGAGCAAGCCGGATACGGCTCAATGGTGGCATCGGCAAATACACCTGTTGCCGTGGCGGTAGTGCCGCCTGCGTTATCGACGGTCACCACATAGCGGGAACCGTCAACCGGCGCATTCGGAATCGTCGCTTCGCTCTTATCGGCAGAGACCTTGACGGTCTGGGAGTACGGCTGCGCGGCGTAACGCCACGAACCATTGTCAGACTTGACGGTCACGTCTTCTCGCCGGATACCTGCGGATTGGTCCAGGAGACCTTGACGTTACCATCCTTGCCGGGTTCGACTTTCACGCCAGACACGGCCGCTGCTTCGTTCAGCGGCGCTTCGGCGGCCAGCGAGCGCGAACCGTCCGCACCCACGGCGTACAGCTTCAGCGTGCCGGTCTTGGCAGGCAGGTGCTTGACGTACAGGGTGTCGTCGTAACGGCCACCGAGGAAGGTGTTGTCCAAGTAGAGCAGGTAGTTCTTGGCAGTAGAGTAATCGGCGAGATCCCACTTGACGGTCAGTTCGTCGGAGTCCGCGTAGGCGCGTTCCACTTGGAAGTTCGTCGGAGCAGCCGGCGTGTAGGCAGCACCGTCGGTGACGGTAATCTTGCCGATGTTCACCTGGTAATTGTCGATTGGGTTCGCCCCGGCCTTGACGATCAGGCCCAGGGTGGCGATCTTCTTACCCGCGTACTGAGAGAGGTCTACAGTTGCGGTCTTCCAGCCGTTGCTTGCCCCACCGTCTGCCATGTCCACCGGCACTATAGTCTTGGTGTCGTCGGCGAAAATGAGGCCGAGTTGCAGCTTGGAATCGTCGCTGTTGAGCTTGTTGTAGGTCAGTTCGACCTTGGAGCCGGCAGCGACGCTCAAGTCGGTCTTGTAGAGACGGACGGTGTTGTCGCTGGACAGCTTGCCGCTCAACACCAGCGAATCGCCGCCTTCGTAGCCGCCGACCTTGGTGTAGTTAAAGCGTGGTGCCGCTTCATATTTCTTGCCATAGTCGAAGTCGGCTTGCAGCGGGTCGGAATCGGCATCAATCCACCACTGCCATGTCGGCAGAATGTCTTGGAGGTTGATATTGCCCCACTGCTGGTTGCTGGTCTGTTCGCCGTTGTCTCGCCATTCGAGACCATGACCGGTGTTGAACGATGTGGAGAAGACCGGACCGCCGATGACGGAGCGCTCGGCGATCTGCGAAGCGAAACCCTTCCAGCTATCGCTGCTCGTACCATCATCAATATACGGATCAGATATATCCGTCGTGCCCTTCTCACCGGTGGACGAACCAGTCCACAGACGGCGTTCGCGGTCGAATACCTGGTTCTGATACTTCGGGTAGACCTTCTTGTCGTCACCCAACTCGTGGGAGACGAAATCGGTGCCAAGTGCCGCAAGGCTCACATAGGGCTTGCCGTCAGCGTCAAGGTTGACATTCATATAATTCGCGTTGCTGGCGATGCTACCAAATTTCTTCTGTCCGGCCTCGATACCCGCGAATACCGCGTACTTCGGATCAATGCCAAGGCTCTTGGCGTGATCAGCTGAATCTTGTAGCATGTTGCCGCTGAACCAGTAGTTCAGGAAGATCGAATCAGAGATTTTACCCTTGTTCGGATCCTGCACCCACGGCGAATTGGCATCGTTGAACATGTTTTGATAGCTGACGCCGCCATTCGGGTATGTGGCGGAGTCGTACCACTGGATATAAATGCCCTGATCGATGATCTGCTTCATGAAGTCTTGGTAGGCCGGCACATCAGCAGAATTCACACTGGATTCCTGGTTAACGAAGTAACCATCAAAACCATAGTACTTGGCAATCTCCACCAGCTTGTCAGCCACCGGATAGGTGCCGTCGGCACGCTTGCCTTGAAGCAGGTCCTTATAGGTCTGTTCTCCTCGGTCGTTGCCAGAATAGAAGATCGTCGCAATCGACTTCGCGCCATTCTTGTGCGCGACATTGGTATATGCGGCATTCGGCAGATTCAACGTACCGAACTCAAACCATTTCTGAGTCCAGTCAGACTGGGCCTTCTCGTCGTAGAGGCTCTTTGGCACGTTCGCAGTCGGCTGACCATGCCAGGTACCGTAATAATCCGTGTACTGCCAGTAGTTGAACAGGTACTGCGAGAACACGTTGTTGTCGTGGAACGACTCGAAGAACGCGTTGCCGTAGTCGCCAGCAAGGTTGAACATCTCCGTATCGGCCGGCAGGTTCGGGTCTTTCTGCGTCGCGGCGTTGGCGGCGATGCGGGTCTGCAACGGTACACGGGAGCGCAGGTATTCCGAGTCCTTATCCGCGTCCGGGTTCCAGTTCAGAATATCCAGACCGGTATAGCCATGCTGATATGGCTGGTTGGCTCCCGCAGACTGCTCCGGATGGCTGGTATCGGCATACTGGCCTCCCCACGGCATGGTGTCGGTGGCGCTTGCCGGTGCGGCCAATGCCGCCAGCGTGGCCATCGACAGCACCGCTGCCAAGCCAGACCGCAGCCATTTCCTGTGTCGAGTCCGGGCAGAAGCACGCCCAGCGTGATCACCTGATGACAATCTCATCCATAATCTCCTTTGATTTCCTCCGACTCACGCCGGAAATCAACCGTCTATGCGGCTTGAGTAGACGTGGGCTCAAACCGGGTAGGACGGTTTGAGCCCACGGGATACGGCGATATCTCACCAACGCCATATCCCACATTCTCTTTTTCTCTCACCCACCGACCATATCGGCCGCAATGAGTAGGTCATGAGACTTACGGAACATACCCCTCTCCGACTTGTCTCATGCACATCGTCAGCGATGTATCACGATGCTTACGCTGGTATCGCAGTCGTCTGTATGTCGGGTATCATCGTTATTCAAAGCGGCTGTCAGGCAAACGTCACACGCACATTGTCATCAGCTTCGTCCATCAGCCGTTCAAAGGGTACCGAGAACGATACCGCGTGGCTTTCGCCCGCCTCAAGCGTCAGGGCAACGGAATCGACCAGCACTGCCAAGCGTGGGATGCGACGACCGCCACTGACGTGTGCGAAGAGGTTCACCGAACCGGCCGTCTTATGGTCGCCGGCATGTGCCGTCACCTGCACCAACACCTCATTCGCGCGGGATTCGGCATCGGCATGCATCCCACTAAACGTCACTCCAGCCAAAGAACCGGCTCCGTAGCCAAACTCGCGCAATACCGGTTCCGCCGCATCCTTGTATACGTGGGCGGCACTTTGCCGGTCGTTGTATCGAACCGGAATGGCTGCGGGATGCGCAGGCAGCGTTACGGGAAGGCGGCCCGGCAAACCGGCACCGTCAATCAGCACATCAGCCACGGCCTGCGGACCATACTGGCCAGCATATCCGACCCAAATCGTCACGGCGGATTGACCTATTACATGAGTCAGCACATGCGCCCTGCCGCACACCACCACCGAAACAACCGGAGCGGTGGTCAATGCCACGACTTCGTCCAGCATTTCATCCTGGTGCCAAGCAGACGGATGTCGGACAAATCCACGCCTTCACCGCAGGTGGCACCGTATTCGGCTACGGCCTTTGCCGCACCATTGTCGTCGAATTCACTGTCATAGCTGCGTTCGCTGGTGCTGCCGCATACGAATACCACGGCTGCCGCACTCGCCCACCGATCGGCCGACACATCGCTCGGCTTGGCCGCCAAGCAAACCCGGTCTTTCCCAAGGCGTGCCACCAATTGCCGGTAGATGCTTGACTGCTCATCGGCGGGCAGAGGGGCGGTGTAATCGCCCAGGAAGCAGCCGAAATCGTCGGCGAATGGGCCGGCGACAATCACAGGGCCGGCTTGGGCATCGGTCAGCACACCCCGAATGCTGTCGAGCGTAACGGCAGAGCGGCCATCATTAATCAGCGTTATCGCCTCGCGGGCCATGCGCTTGGCCTGCTCACGCCCATCCGCAGTGGCCTGCGCGATGGCATCGGCATCTGGCATGGCAATTGCGGCGGTATCGGCACCATCTTCGGGCAAGAGACCGAACATGCTTTGAGCTCCAGCACACGACGCAATGCCGTATCGACGGCGGCCGCCACCTGTTCGTCATCCACATATTCTTCGAGGCGCGCGAATCCTTCATCCCACAGGGAGACATCCACACCGGCAAGCAGTGCGGCGCGTCCGGCAGCGGGAATGGAGCCGGCCATATCTTCAAGCCGGTCCACGGCCAGACCATCGGCCATCACGATGCCATCAAAACCGAGCTGGTCACGCAGATAATCCTCGAGCAACCACGGTTGGCACAACAAGGCACGGAATCGATATCGTTGTAGGCAGCCATAAAGCCCAAGGCACCGGCACGCACGCCAGCGGCCACCGGCGGCAGATGAATCTCGTGAAGATCGTGCGGGCCCAATACGGCGGACTGCCCGTTGCGGCCACCCACAGCCTCGCCTTGCGCCGCCAAATGCTTGAGCACCACGGCCACTCCCCCGCGGCCGACCTTGCTGCGATGCTCACCCTGCATACCGGTAACGATGGCCTCGCACATGCGGGAGGCCATCAGCGGGTCCTCGCCGAAGCATTCCTCGCAACGGCCCCAACGCGGGTCGCGGGCGATGTCCAAACCGGATACCAATGCAATATGAATACCGCTGGCTGCCAGTTCCGCGGCGACTGCGGCTTCCGCTTCCTGCACTCCTTGCGAATCGAATGTGGCACCCAATCCCAGATTGGTGGGCAGCACCGCGCCGCCCAGCGCCTGATGCCCGTGAGGAGCCTCTTCGCTGAGCAATACGCCGATGCCATGTGCACCGCGCTCCAACACGGTTTGCTGCACCACGGCAACCGCCTCAGGCCGTTCCTCAGGGCGTATGCCATTGCCCCAATGCTGGCCCGACCACGGGTCAGCTCGCAGCAGGCCGTACAAAGCGCCAAGCCCGCCCCACCGGTCGATCTCTTGCTTGAGCTCGTCTGAGGCCACAAGCCGTCCTGCGGCATTGCGTTCTACGGACTTCCAACCGAACAGACGCTGGTTCAGCTGACCAACCTTCTGCGTGAAGCTCATCGAATCAATGAGTCGGTCCACTGCGGCGTGATTGATGCTCATCGGGTGCGCCCCCTCTCGTATATAACTTCTCGTTCTTCCCGCTCTTCGGCGAGTACAGGGTCTTATGTTGTGCACTGCGCACCGCAATTGTGCGCACGGCAATTGAAAATATCCGGTTGCGGAACAAGGAGTAGATGATTCCACAACCGGATATCGGTTTAGTCAGCCGTTTCGAACGATGGGTCCGAAACCGCAGTGTAGTAGCGGGCGGCGTAGGGGTGCTCGTCGGCGTGCAATTCAAGGATGCCGCGACGCGCGAGTTCCGCCTGATCGGCCGCCACCTGCGAGGTGATGATGGTCGGGCGCTGGCCTGCCACCTGCAGCTTCATCCACAGGTCGCACACCGAACCTCCCGGGCCGAGCGCACTGCGGTTCACCGGGTTTCCGGCCTCGTCCACATCAACCACCACGGCGACGGTCTTCGGCTGAGCCGGCAATGCGGAACGGTACTGTGCGGCGAGCTCCCCGAACGTACGGCCAATCGGCTTCAGCTGGCCTTGCTCGTCGAACAAGCCAGAGAGTGCTCAAAGAACGGGAAGTCTTCCATGCTGGCGGGCACATCGTGCGAGCACCACCACGTCACACCCCACAGGTTCCGGCAATCCATGGCACGTTCAACGGTCTTGCGGCAGAATTCCGGCGTGTAGTCGGTTTCCAGCACATTCTCCGGCGCACCGACTTCCTGAAGCCACACCGGACGCTCGGAATCCTTGCCGAACGCTTGGCCAGCTCAGCCAAGTACAGTGCGTACGACGAACATTCCTCACTGGTAGCGCCGTATCCTTGCGCGATACCGTTAAACACCCAGGAGTGAATCACGGTCATATCGCCCTTGGTGGCAGACTGCACCGGCGTGAACGGGTGCCCGTCAATGAACCAAGTGCCATCGTTGACGCTGTACAGTGCGTTATGCCCTTCGCCGGCAACGGCCGGAAGCAGTGCATTCAGCCATGCATCGATCTGCTGGCTCGTGGCGCTCATCTTCGTAGGATGCGGCCTGTCAGACAGCTGATTGACCTCGTTGCCCAAGGTAAGGCCCTTGAACGCGGGTTCCTTGGACAGCTCATCGGTCATGGTCTTGACCAGTTCACGCTCGGCCGCAACGGCGTCCGCATCGGTGAACATGTTGCCCGCATGCCAGGTGACCAGCCATGAAGGCAGGAAGTCGAAGCTGGACAGATGCCCTTGGAACACGTCCACATAGGCATCCAAACCGTGCTCGCCGGCGATGTGCACCATGCGGCGCACATCCGCCACGCCCTTCTTGTTGATCCAAGTGCGATTAGGTTGCAGATACGGCCAGATCGGGAAGATGCGCACATGGTCCATACCCAGTTCGCTGATCTGCTTGAGATCGTTGTCGATGCCGTCCCAGTCCGGATCGAGCCATGCGTGGAACCAGCCATGCGACGGCGTGTAGTTGACTCCGAATTTCATTGGAGTATCTCCTTTTTTCCAGTCCGCTCAGCCTTGAGTCCGCCCTGTTCCAAGCCACGGAAGAAGTAGCGCTGGAAGCAGCAGAAGAAGACGATGATCGGGATAAGCGAGACGAGCGCGCCGGCGGCAATCAGTCGCGGATCTTGGATGAACATGCCCTTGAGTCGGTTCATGCCGAGGGTCAAGGTGTACTTGCTTTCATCGGAGATCGCGATCAACGGCCACAGGAAGTCGTTCCAGGCACCGACGAATGCGAAGATGCCGACAACGGTCATCGTGCCTTTGACCTGCGGTACACAGATGTGGAAGAACCGCTGCCATAGGTTGGCACCGTCCACCATGGCCGCCTCTTCGAGTTCCATTGGAATGGATCTGAAGGCGTTGGTCATGAGCAGGATGTTGATGGCACCGCACAGGCCAGGCAGTGCGACTGCCAGCAGCGTGTTCTGCAGGTGGATGGAGCGAATGATCAGGAACTGGGAGATCATCACGCCTTCGATCGGGATGACCATGGTGCCCATGAACATGGTGAACACCAGTCCGCGGCCACGCCACTTCAGGCGTCCCAGTGCGTAGCCGGCCATCGTGGAGAAAGCCACGTTGCCGAAGATGGAGATCAGGCAGACCACCAGCGTGTTGAGCATGTAGTGGAATACCGGGACCTGCTTGAACACGGAAATGTAATTCTCCAGCGTCGGGGTCTTCGGCATCAGGTAGGGAGGCACGGCGTAGACGTTGTCGCCCTTGCCCTTGAACGACAGGGACAGTTCCCAGACGAACGGGCCGACGAGCAGCAGGAACATCAGAATCAGAATCAGATACTGGACGACTTTGCCGACAGTGACCTTATGCGTGTTGGTATTCATCAGTCCTCACCTCGCTTTTGTACGATCTGCTGCACGATGAGCATGACGCCGACGATGACGAGCACGACGATGGAGATGGCGCTCGCGTAACCAGTGCGGGCCTGGATACCGGTGCCTTCGCGCTTGATAAGCATCGACATCGTCATATCCATGCCGCCGGGGCCTGCGGAGCCGTTGGTCAACACGTAGATCTCGTTGAAGACTCGGAATGCGGCGATGGTGGACAGCATCATGATGAGCATCATCGTGGAGCGCACGCCGGGCATTGTCACGTAGATGAACTGGCGGACAGGGCCAGCGCCGTCGAGGGAGGCGGCTTCGTAAAGGGATTCATCGATGTTGGCGAGGGCGGTCAGGTAGATGACCATGTAGTAGCCGAGGCCCAGCCAGATTGTCACGAACATCGAGCTGAAGAGCACGCCCCATCGATCGGTGAGGAATGGAATCGGCTTGGAGATGATCTTCAATGCCTTGAGCACGGAGTTGACCAGACCGGCGGAATCCAGCAGGTTGGTCCAGATCATGCCCACCACAACGGCGGACATAACCACCGGCATGTAGAAGGCGGTGCGGAAGAAGCCCATGATTCGGGAGTTGCCCTTGACCAGATAGGCCAGAATCAACGGGAGGATCACCATGAACGGCACTACGCAGATCACGTAGATCGTGGAGTTGAGCAGTGCGGTGAGGAAGTACTCGTCGTGGAACAGTTTGATGAAGTTTTCGAATCCGACGAATTTGCCCGGACGGAGCAGCGTGGAATCGGTGAAGGCAAGCCTGAAAGTGTTGAGTGCCGCGAGGACGATGAAAACAAACACAATCACGAATGCGGGCAGAACAAACAAGTAAGGGGCAATGATGGTGCCGAACTTGCGATCCTGCTTCTTGCCGTGACGCGTATTCATCGGTTCAGGCCGGTCGGAGGCCGTGCGGGCCTCCGACCTGTCAGCGGCGAGTGCCGCGTTGCTCACTGTGCGAGCTTCTCGTTTGCGAACTCGACGGACTTGTCAAGGGCTTCCTTGGCGGTCTGCTTGCCCTGCATGGCGAGGGCGATCTGCTGCTGGAAGTTCTTGTAGCCGTTGTTGTCGGTAAACTCGGCCGGACGAGAACCGTAGCCGTCCTTGACCTGGTCGAGCGTGATCTTCAGAGCCTTGCCCTCAAGGGTGCTCTCGTCAATGCTCTTGTAGTAGTCGTCATCCAGACCACCCTTAGCGGACGGGAACACGGAGGCCTTCTTGTCGAACTCGATCTGGTTCTTCTCGTTGGTCACAAAGCGGGCGAAGTCGATGGCGACGTCGGGGTGCTTCGAGTTGGCGCTGATGCCGAGCATCTCGTAGGCCACGGAAGCGGACTTGCCGTCGTTGCTGATACGCGGGCCGACTGCGAGGTTCTTGTAGAGGTCCGGAGCGTTCTGCTTAAAGCCGTCAGCGGAGTAGGCGGAGCCGGCCATGGAGACCAAGTTGCCGCGCTGGAAGAGATCAGCGGCCTGGCTCCAAGAGGAGTCGAGGGCCTCCGGCGGGATGCCGCCCTTCTTGTACAGCTCAACGAAGCGGCTGATCTGCTTGACACCGGCCTCATCATTGAAGGTGTACTTGCTGTGGTCATCATTCATGAAGGACTTGACGCCTGCGGTCATCAGATCTTCGGCGTTGTAACCCATCGTGGTGCCCAGGTAGACATCCTTGCAGTTCTGCACGATGGTGTCGCCGGCGGCGAAGTATTCATCCCATGTGGTCGGAATCTTGTTCGGATCAAGGCCGCACTTCTGCATGAGCTCGGTGTTCCAGTAGGTCGGGCCATCGTTGACATACCATGGCAGGCCGTAGGCACCCTTCTCGACGCCATTGCCCTGCATGGTCACGGACTTCCATGCGCCTTCGTAGTAGTCCTTTTCCGCATCCGGAGCCTGCTTGGAGACATCGAGCAGCGCGCCAGCCTTGGCCAGACCGTACAGGATGGAGTTGCCGCCGTCGACGATGTCCGGCAGTTCGCCGGCCGCAGCCTGGCTGGACAGCTTGTCTTCGTAACCATCGGACGGGGCGTCAAGCCACTTGACGGTGACATCCGGGTGGTCCTTCTCATAGGCCTTGATCAGCGCCTCGAAATACGGGGTGTACTTGTCGTTCTTGAGGTTCCAGGTCTGGAAGGAGATCTCCTTCTTGCCGCCGTCATCCCCCGCAGTTCCGCTACCACAGGCAGCCACCGATACGAGCATCGCACCGGCACCGGCGATGGCGAGGATCTTCTTCATAGAAAACATACGTTTTCCTTTCCTTTTGGTTCCTTTTTCGCCCCGCCCTGCTGTGGACGGAGAAAACCTAATCGTTGTGTTCCGGTACAGTCACCCGTCGCGGTGATTGACGTGGTATCACAACCTTTATTCAGTTCTCATCGCTGAGACTAAACCGTTTTAGTTTCCAGCCAGTTATAAACCTGTTAACTAAATCGGTTTAGTAAGAATATAACACAATCGAAACATGCACGCAACGAATTCATCCGCGCGTGTCGCATTGATATTTGCCCAACGAAATCGTCCCCTCTTCTCATACAACAATGGGCCGCGCCCAACCGTATGGCAGAGCCGGTCTACTCCGGTTCCGTTACGGTTGGGCGCGACCCAAAAATATCGAGCCTAGGCCCAATATCCCTTATCGGCGAATACGCAGCGTGGTGAGCTGGAACGGCGCCAACGAGACGACCGCACCGTCGGCAGGCATCGGCTCGTCGCCGGCGAGCGCGCGCGGCAATTCGGCGTCCAGTTCCGGCTCCTCCATGAGATTCACCTCCTGCACGCTGGCCTTAGCATCGGCGAGAGCGGCGTCAAGGCGTAGTGCGGCCGCGGCATTGCCGCCGGCGGCCTCGTACAGGCGCACAATCAGATCGTCGGAACCGTCATCGGCGAGCTTGACCCAGTCCAATACGATGGTGCCGGTGACGTCGGTGAGCGAGACCAGCGGGGCCAAGTCAGGCAACTCCCCTATTACAGGGCTGTTGAGTCGCGCCGCCTCGTCCAGCACTGCGTTCATATCGGCGTCAGCGACCAGAGACCATGCGAAGGAGTGCGCGCCTTGGTCGGTGCGTGGGTCAGGGTACAGCGGTGCGGACAGCAGCGACAACCGCACCATGGTGCCGCGGCCGGTGCCATGTGCCGTATCGGCGTGGATGGGGCTGACGTCGGAGCCGTAGGTGGAGGCGTTGACCACAGCGGCGGCATAGTCGGCGTCGGCGATACGCACGAAGCGATGCGTGCAGCTTTCGAATTTGGCATCATCGCTGCGCGTGTTCTTATTGATCGGGCGTTCGACCAGGCCGTATTGGCATTCATATTGCGCGTTCACCGCTTGCACGGTGACCGGCATATCCACTTTGAGGAACTGTTCGACGGCATGCCAGTCCACATCGGCGGTGAAGTCCAGTGTGGCGGAGCCCGGCCTTAAGGCAATGCCCGTACGAATTTCAACGCCCTTCGCGCGAGTGACAGCATGCACGACGGCCCCACCGTTGGCGGTTTCATCCACGCTTGTAATCGATGCCTCGCTGAGCGCGTTGGCGGTGAGGAATGCATCGCGTTGAATATCCCAGGCGTCCCAGTGGAAGGGTTCGTCTTTGAGCATTTCGTAGCGGCCCAGTCGGGTGCCGGCTGGCACCCAGTTCACGATTGGTTCGCTGATCGACGATTGACGAAACGGTGCCGTCGGCTTCAATGCGCACGTGCAGTTGGCCGTTGTCGAGCACAATCGCATCGCCGTCATGGGTAACGGCGACCCGAGCCATGGATGCGGTTCCCGCTTCGGCTCGGCTCGAAGCCGGGCGTACCACCACGCTCACAGGCTTGGCGGGAATATGGGGCGATTACGGCGTCGGTTATGGTTGCGTCATCGGGTTCCACGGCTGCGATCGCGCGCCCGGCTTCAAGGGCGATCTCGTTCAGCCGAGCGACGTCACGCGCGTATTCGACCCGCGCCTGACGGTGTACCCATGCGATGGCCGAACCGGGCAGAATGTCGTGGAACTGGTTCAGGAGCAGCGTTTTCCAAATACGGTCCAGCTCTTCGCGCGGATAGACATAGTCCGGGTTCTTGATGCGGGCCGCGGCGCACAGGTATTCAGCGACGCGCAGCATCGACTCCTCCTGGCGGCAGCCACGCTTCATGTCCTGCTGGGCGGTGAGGGTGGCACGGTGCAGTTCAAGGTACAGTTCGCCCTTGAACACCGGGGTCTCTCCTTGCGCATCGTCGACGATATCCTTACGCACGCGGTCGAACAGTTGGTCGGGAGTACCGAATTCGATCTTCGGCACGCCGGCGAGATCATGGTCGCGGCGGATGCGCGCGGTCATCTCACGGGTGGGACCGCCACCGCCATCGCCGAAGCCGTACAGCAGAATCGCGTTACGGGAGAGGTCCTTGTCCAGGAAGTTGCGCTGCGAATACATCAGCTCATGCATGCTCATCCACGAGCAGTAGGTATCCGAGGGCGGGAAGTGCGTGAGAATACGCGTGCCATCGATGCCTCCCACATGAACGAGTGGTGCGGGAACTTGGTGGTGTCGTTCCACGAGATCTTCTGCGTGAGGAACCAGTCGAATCCTGCACGACGGGCGATCTGCGGCCAAGAGCCGGTGTAGCCGAAACTGTCCGGTAGCCAGATGCCACGCGGCGTGACGCGAGATGCTCCTTGAAATATCGGCGGCCGAACGTGATCTGCCGCACCAATGATTCGCCGGAAGGAATCATGTTGTCAGATTCCACCCACATGCCGCCGACCGGGATGAACCGGCCTTCTTCGATGCGCCGCTTCATTCGTGCGAACAGGTCGGGATGTTCCTCTTCCAGCCATGCGTACTGTTGGGCGGAACTCATCGCATACGTGAAGTCCGGGTCTTCGTCCATTAAAGCCAGCACGTTGGATACGGTACGGGCCACTTTGCGGCGGGTCTCGCGCACCGGCCATAGCCATGCGGAGTCGATATGCGCATGGCCGATGGCAATGTGGTTGATTGCGCTGGATGCAGCCGGTTCGGCGAGCACGCCGGCGAGCGCCGCACGGGCTGCCGGCACGGTTTCCAAGTCGCGTTCATCGTAGATGTTCAAGGAGCGTTGCAGCGCTTTGGCGAGCTGCCAGTAGCGCGGGTCGTCGTCTTTGAGTTCGCAAATCAGGGAGGATACGGTTTCCAAGTCCATGTCATAGGCGAACACGTCTTCGTTGAAGATGGTGATATCCATGCGACTCAGTGTGTATGGGAAGTCACAGGTGCCGGTGGCCTCTTCGCCGAGTTCGGTGGGTGAGAACGGGGTGGGGCCTTCGACGAATGGGTTGGCGGCGGCTTCGATATAGACGGTGAAGTCGCCATGTTCATCGAGTTCTACGGTGCTGCTGCCGTCCGCGTAGACGAGTGGAATCCAGTGGTTGCGTGGGTTCGCGGATTTGATGGCGGTGCCGTCGGCACGATAGACAAGTCCCTCGGATTGGAATCCGGGGCCGCGGTGATCGAGCCAGCCGAGGTCTACCATGAGTTCGACTTTTCGTCCTTTGACCGCCGCCATGTCGATGTGGCCGTTCACCTCGAACCATGTGGTGCCCCATGTGGTGCCCCAGACGCCGGGAACGCGGAAAGGTTCGAAGGGCACTTGGCCGTTGCGCACTTTGGCTAGAAATTCGCTGGAGGGCACCGGTTCGCCGGGATTGTGGAACGAACGCAAGGTGCATGCGGCGAGTGTGGTGTGGATATGCGGTTTGACGCGCTGCTGCATGACGCGGTCGCAGCGCTCCAACTGCTGATTGGGCAGAAGAAACATGGAGAGTTCTCCTTTGCTGTGTCTGATGGAAATGATGGGTGTGGTGGCAATTGGGAAAACCGTAATACGACATGCTTCTGCCGCCTCATGGTTCGAGGAGGCAGAAGCGTCAGACGGGAATTCAGCGCGTGATGCGCAGGGTGGCGAGCTGGAACGGGCCGAAGTGCAGTGTGGCGCCTTCGGCGTTCTGTCTACCGTCTTGCAGCGCGACCGGCAGGTCGGCGGCCAGATCGTCGCCTTCCAGCACGTTGGTCTCATGCACCGAAGCGCCTGCGAGCGCCGGGCAGACATGCAGCGTGGCATCGGCCTGCCGCCGGCCGCCTCATAGGCGCGCACAATCAGGTCTCCGGAGCCATCGTCGGCCAGCTTTATCCAGTCCAACACCACGGTGCCGTTTGCTGACTCGACCGAGGCGAGCGGCGCCAAGTCGGGCATGTCATGAAGCGTCGGTGCGTTGAGTGCGCAAGCGGCGTCAAGCGCACTGCCCACCGTGGCGTTGGCCACCACGGACCAGTCGAACTCATGCGCACCGATATCGGTGCGCGGGTCGGGGAAGGTCGGCGCGGAGAGCAGCGACAGTCGGAACATGGTGCCCGAGTCACGACCTTCGGCGGCGTTCCCGGCGATCGGCGTGGCATCGGACCCGTACACCGATCCGTTGATGACGGCCGCCGCGTAACCGGCGTCGCCGATAAGGGTGAAGCGGTTCGTGCTGCTCTCATACTTGGCTTCGTCGGATGCGGTGTTTTTGACGATTGGGCGGCGGACCAGACCATACTGGCAGTCGTATGTCGCTTGGTCGGCCACGATACCCAGCGGCAGATCGACTTTGAGGAAGCGTTCACGTTCGTGCCAGTCAATGTCGGCGTGGAAATCGAGCGTGTGTGAACCGGGGCGCAGCGTGATGGCGGTGGTGATGACGGTGTCATCGTCGGCGGTACGCACGCGGACTCGTGCCGCACCGTTTTCGGTATCGACCGATTCGATTGATCCGGTCATGGCATTCGCCATGAGCAGGGATTCCCGTTCGATCTCCCACGCATCCCAAACGGCGGGTTCGTCCTTCAACAGTTCGTATCGGCCCAGTCGGGTGCCGGCCGGAACCAGTTCACGGCCATGCTCCTCGTCAAGCAGTGACGAGATTGTACCGTCGGCTCGATGGTGACGGACAGTACGCCGTTGGCCAGAAGTACACGGCCGTTGTCCAGCGTCTGAGTCAGTACGGAAAGCGCGTCGGTCGGTTCGTTGATGCGGTTGGCACGCCAAGACGCACCGTCATTGCGGAACTGACTGATGCGGGCCTCGGCGAGCAAGTCGGCCTGCGGGTTGGCCTTGCGCAGCACGGCGCACATGTCTTGGGCGATTTCAGCGAGACGCTTCAGGTCACGGCGATAGTCCTCGCGGGCTTCGCGGTGCACCCATGCGATGGATGACCCCGGCAGCACGTCATGGAACTGGTTGAGCATCAGGGTCTTCCAGATACGGTCCAGTTCTTCGCGCGGATAGTCATAGTTCGGGTCGGCCAACGTGGCGGCCGCGCCCAGGTATTCGACCGTGCGCAACAGCGATTCCTCTTGGCGGCAGCCGCGTTTCATGTCCTGTTGCGAGGTCAAGGTGCCACGGTGCAGTTCGAGGTACAGTTCGCCCTTCCAGACGGGCATTTCTGGGCCGGCGTTCTCTGCAAGCTGCTGATGCGCCTTGTCGAAGAAGTCATTCGGCTCTTCGATGCTCACCTTGGAGACGCCTTCGAGGTTCTCGTAGCGGTGCAGGTGCTCCATCATGTTGCGCGTGGGGCCGCCACCGCCATCACCGAAACCGAAGAGCAGAAGCGAGCGGTCGGCGAGATCCTTGTCCTGGAAGTTCTTCTCGGCGTAGTCGAGTTCCTGAACCTTGCACCAAGCAGCATAGGTATCCGCCGGCGGGAAGTGGGTGAAGATGCGCGAGCCGTCGATGCCTTCCCACATGAACGAGTGGTGCGGGAACTTGGTGGTGTCGTTCCACGAGATCTTCTGCGTGAGGAACCATTCGTACCCGGCACGGCGGGCGATCTGCGGCCATGCGCCGGTGTAGCCGAAGCTGTCCGGCAGCCATACGCCCTTGGCTCCACACCGAGATGTTCCTTGAAGTATTTGCGGCCATATGCAATCTGCGAATCAGTGATTCACCGGCGGGCAGCATGCCATCGGCTTCCACCCACATGCCGCCGACCGGGATGAACCGGCCTTCTTCAATGCGCCGCTTCATGCGCTTGAAGATGTCCGGATGATCCTCTTCCAGCCAGGCGTACTGCTGGGCGGAGCTCATCGCGTATTTGAAGTCGGGGTCGGCGTCCATCAGCGCCAATGCGTTGGATACGGTGCGGGCCACCTTGCGGCGGGTCTCGCGCACCGGCCACAGCCATGCGGAGTCGATATGTGCGTGGCCGATGGCGCTGACGTTCATGGCCGAGGCGTTGGCCGGCTTGGCCAGTACGCCGGCGAGTGCTGCGCGCGCGGCTTCCACGGATTCGGGGTTGCGCTCGTCGTAGGCGTTCAGCGAACGCTGCAATGCTTTGGCGAGTTGCCAGTAGCGCGGCGACTGTTTGTCGGCGAATTCCATCAGGGAGCTCACCACGTCGAGATCGACGGAGTAGTTCTCGTAGCGTTCATCGAATTCGGCCAGATCGGCGGACTTGAATACGTACGGCTCGTCCGGCTTGCCGGTGGCATGGTCGCCCAGTTCAGTCTCAACGAACGGAGGTACGCCGAGCAGGAGCGGGTTGCTGGCGGCTTCGAGGTACAGGGTGAAGCTGCCGTCTTCGGCGACCGACACTTGCGCGTTGCCTTCAGCATCCATGAACGGCACCCAATAGTTGAGCGGGTGTACGGCTTTGATGGCGGTGCCGTCGGCACGGTAAACGAGGCCCTCGATATGGCCGCCGCAGGAGTGCGGGTACCAGCCGAGGTCGAGGATGAGCTCCAGCGGCTTGCCTTTCGGGTAGCCGGCCGGCACGGTACCGGTCAGGCGGAACCAGACTGTGCCCCATGTGGTGCCCCATTCACCGCCGAGCGTAAACGGCTTGAAGTCGATGTCACCTCGATTGAGCTTCTCGAAGAACTCGTCAGTGGGCATCGGCTCTCCGGGAATGTCAAAGGACTCCACCGCGAGCTGTGCGATCGATGGGTGGATATGAGGGTCCACGCGCTGGCGCACTATGCGCTTGCACCGCTCCAGTTGCTGTTCAGGTTTCAGGAACATCTGCTGTTCACTCCCCTTATCTCTGCCGCTTGTGCGGCCACATCATTGTGCTGCCCGTTCATGGGAAACATATCGACATGCGCCTCGCCCGCAGAAGACTAAAGCGCTTTAGTAACATATTGGAGGGAACGGGATATGATGTCAAATTACTATCGCAATTCAGCGTGTTCCGTCAGGCATGTCATGCTCGGTGTCGATGACGATGGTCACCGGCCCGTCATTGACCAGTCCGACCCGCATATGCGCACCGAAACGACCTTCCTTCACCGGCACTCCCCCGGAGCGCAACGCCTCGTTGAACTTGATCCACATGAGATCGGCATGCTCGGGCTTGCCGGCCTTGATGAAGCTCGGGCGATTGCCCTTGTGCACGTCGGCGAACAACGTGAACTGCGAGATGGAGAGAATCTCGCCGCCGATGTCCTGAATCGAACGGTTCATCTTGCCCTGCGCATCCTCGAACACCCTGAGATTCAGAATCTTATGGGCCAACCAGGCGATCTGCTTGTCGCCGTCCTCATCGGTGACGCCCACCAGAATCATGAATCCCGGGCCAATCTGCTGCGGCTCGAACGTGG
>ENA-OQDD01000171-OQDD01000171.1-human-gut-metagenome-genome-assembly--contig:-NODE-171-length-26511-cov-2.389630_pt1 | contig 26511 bp, 36 predicted proteins | sample MGYA00242507_ERZ504598 | MGnify/ENA primary metagenome ERZ504598 (study PRJEB26092, sample SAMD00036318) | human gut metagenome | host: Homo sapiens | study: EMG produced TPA metagenomics assembly of...
AACAGGCAATGACTATGCGCTAAGCTCATCAGGTCTTACTGCATTAATGCATTAAGGACAGTGGACTGGATGTCATTTCAGTCGGCAAATCAATGATATTTCTGCGGAGAGGGCATTACAGAGGCATTCCGCTCAAAGAGCTCGGTTCATGGAATGGAGCAGACCATTGATATATGTGAGAAGGATTTTAAAGGGCTGTGCTTTGTGAATCTGGTCGATTTCGATGCACTGTGGGGACACCGCAGAAATGTGACAGGCTACGGAGAGGAAATTGAGAAATTCGACAAAAATCTGGGCATTTTAATGGAAAAGCTAAGGGATGATGATCTGCTCATACTGACCGCAGACCACGGAAACGACCCTACCTACAAGGGAACGGACCACACACGCGAGTATGTGCCTTTTATCGCGTATTCAAAGAGCATGAAGGGCGGCGGCGCAATTGAGGAGGAAGCCACCTTTGCGGTGATTGGAGCCACAATTACTGACAACTTCGGCGTAAAAATGCCGGATGGTACCATCGGACATTCTATTCTTGAAGAGCTTTAATGGGTAATATCTCAGGAATTTTTTAAACTTAAACAGAAAATATATGGAGAAAAAAATGAACAGTATATATGAAAAACTCACCACATGCCTTGCAAGTGTGCGTGAAAAAACAGATTTTGTACCGGAGACAGCCATAGTTTTGGCTCGGGACTTGGAGACTATGCAGAGCAGATTAAGATAGAGACAACCATAGATTACAAGGATATCAAGGGCTTTCCAATATCCACAGTTCCCGGACACAAGGGCAGGTTTGTATTTGGATATGTGGATAGTGTGCCTGTTGTCATCATGCAGGGCAGAGTACATTATTATGAGGGGTATCCGATAACAGACGTTGTGCTACCGACACGCCTCATGGGAATGATGGGCGCAAAAAGCTGATACTCACAAATGCGGCAGGCGGCCTCAATACTGATTTTAATCCGGGAGACTTTATGCTGATTTCGGATCATATCGCGACAGCCATACCAAGTCCGCTGATCGGAGCCAATATTGATGAGCTGGGCGAGCGTTTTCCGGATATGAGCGAGGTATACAGCCGCAGAATGAGGAAAATCGTAAAAGAAAAGGCAGATAAGCTTGGCATAAAGCTGAGAGAAGGAGTCTACGTACAGCTCACAGGCCCGCAGTATGAGACCCCGGCCGAGGTCAGGATGTGTAAAATCCTCGGAGGAGATGCCGTCGGAATGAGCACAGCCTGTGAGGCACTTGCAGCGCGTCATATGGGGCTTGAGGTTTGCGGAATCTCATGTATCACCAACCTGGCAGCAGGACTATCCGACAAAAAGCTCAACCACAAGGAAGTGCAGGAAACCGCAGACCGCGTGGCAAAGCAGTTTACAGAACTGATCACTGCTGTGGTGAGAGCAGTGTAAATGTTTAGAAACTTGACAATAAATCGTATCATAGCGTATACTTTAGAATCCTAACAGATGGGATGGAGGATTTCAATGTTAAATATATATTTAGGGGATATGGAAAATGCAATTTACCATCCTCCGGTGTATTTTGATAACACATATGAAGATGAATGGATAACGGATGAGCTGTCTGTCAAAATGATAAAAGATATAGATAAATCAGACGTCATTGGACCACATCTGGTACAAAGCCCGATACTGGGACCGATATCCACAAAGGAATTGTCCGGTGGAGTGAAAACCCTTATGCTGATGGCTTTTGATGATAGCGGAAAAATTTTTAACGCTTCAGCGTGTGGTGATAACTGCGCAAAGTGGATATTGAGAATTGCGGGCAAAAAGAATCTGACAATTAATCTGCATCATATAATGGATTTTGGTAAAGATTTTGAGGCAAAGATACTGAATACGGGAGAAATAGTTCACAGTATGGCTGAATTCATCAGTGTTGCAGGTAAATATGTATAGGAGAAAGTATGAAGGGTAAGCATAAAATTGTTGTGAAAAACAATAGACTTCATTATGAATTTGAAATAAAGAGAAATATCACGATAATAAAAGGGGACAGTGCTACAGGGAAAACAACACTCATAAATATGATCAGACAATTTGCAAATCTGGGTAATGCAAGTGGAATTGAAATCGAATGTGATGCCCCGTGCACAGTTCTTGAGGGAAATATGTGGCAGATGCTGCTCAAAAATTTATCAGGAAATATCATTTTTATTGATGAAGAAAATCAGTTTATAAGACAGCAAGAGTTTGCTGAACTTGTAAAGGCGTCAGATAATTATTTTGTGATAATAACAAGAGAAAACCTGTACAATCTGCCATATAGTGTTGAAGAAATATATGGACTGTATTCTTCAGGAAAGTATCAGAACACAAAGCAAATATATCAGGAGATGTATCATATTTATCCTTTAAATCAGGAGCTTTCATGTAAACCTGACAAAATAATTGTTGAAGATACAAATTCTGGATATGAGTATTTCAAGGCAATATCGAAAGAAAAAAATATAGTGTGTGAAAGCGCTGGTGGAAAAACAAAAATATTTGCTATGCTAGAACAACTAAAAGCTGAAACAGAGAGTATTTGTGTAATAGCTGACGGTGCAGCAATTGGCCCGGAAATGGATGCATTATATAAAATGTCTGTGGAAAAAGGCAATATAAAGTTATATCTGCCGGAATCATTTGAGTGGATTATACTCAGTTCTGAGTTGCTTGAAGACAAAGAAATTAAGGATATTATGGACAAACCTGAGAATTATATAGAAAGTCAGGAATATTTCAGTTGGGAGCGATTTTTACAAAGCTGCTTGTGGATAAAACAGCAGGAACATACCTGAAATATCAAAAAGGAAAGCTTAATCCAACATATTTGCATGAGAAGAATAAAAATATAATTTTGAAAAATATAAAAAATAGTATAGATTTTTAAAAAGTATGATAAATTGGCGCAGAAATTGTTTCCTGCGCCAATTGTTATGTTAAATTATAAATGGGCTTATTTATTAACAAGCCCGTAAATATAGTGATTACACCACTTCCCATGTAGTATAAGATAATCATGCAATAGCCCCTCCTGCACGAAGCCAAGCCCATTAAGAAGCTTCATCGAAGGCACATTCCCCGGGTGGACAACCGCCGTCACTTTGTGCATGCGAAGCTCATTAAAGGCAAGCTTGGTGCAGAAGCCGACTGCTCAGTGGCATACCCCATGTGGTGAAACTCACTGGAAAATTTATAGCCAATTTCACAGCTCCGTAGAAAGCCGGAGCGATATTATGTATACACACAGTGCCGATAATCCGGTACGGATTTTCTTTCTCAAAAACATAAAATCTGAAAAGCTGTGATTTGACAGCCATATTGTATTCATATCTGAGCACCTTCTGCAGGTGCTTCACAGTATAAAAGTCCGGCACACGGTCTATTTCATACATTTCGAAAAGCTCTTTATCCCTATTGTAAAAATCCAAAACCTGTGGGGCACAATCAGCGCGCAATACCTTAAGAAGCAGGCGTGGGGTTTCATATTCAAAAAACATATTTTCCTTCTTTCACATTTGGTGTATCATGATAAATAGATTATAACACATGGAGCAGACAAATATGACACAAGATGAAAAATATATGAAACAGGCAATAAAACAGGCAAAAAAAGCATACGCACTCGATGAAGTGCCGATAGGCTGCGTAATTGTAGCCGGTGACAAAATCATTGCACGCGGCTACAACCGCAGAAATACCGACAAAAATCCACTCGCTCATGCTGAGCTTTCTGCCATCCGCAAAGCCAGCAAAAAGACTGGAGATTGGCGTCTTGAGGAATGCACCATGTACGTCACCCTTGAGCCCTGTCAGATGTGTGCCGGAGCAATAGTACAGGCACGCATTCCCAGAGTGGTAATAGGTGCCATGAATCCGAAAGCAGGCTGTGCAGGCTCAATCATCAATCTACTGCAGATGCAGCAGTTCAATCATCAGGTGCAGACAGATATAGGCATCTGCGGTGACGAATGCAGCACCATGCTCTCTACCTTTTTCAAGGAGCTGCGAAAGAAGCGCAAGCTTCAAGGAGAGTAAATAAATTGTGGTTAAAACCACAACGTAAGGCACGTAAGCCCCAGGTACTACTGACTCACACGTACTCTCCCGAAGCGCGAATAGCGAAGAGGTTTAGATACTGTAGAAATTATGCCCATGAGACACAGAAACGCCCCGGCATGGACGCAGGGGCGAGGAGAATCGCGCCATGGACGGCGCGTTTCGACGGTTTCGTCAAGCATAGAAAAACATCAAGCATAATTTCGTACAGTATCTTAGCCACGTAGCGTAGCGATGGCGGGAGAGTACGTGTGAGTCAGTAGTACCTGGGGCTTGCGTGCCGTACTCATACCACAAGAAGTTGCAATAAATCTTGACAAAACCCTGCATTATAGCGTATACTTAAGACTCCGAGCAGCCGGGGTGGTAGCGGTACCTTGAACCAACAATCCGCTATAGTTGGGGTGATGCTTCGTAGAGGGCTTAAGCGGTGGAGCTGCCCTCCATAAGTGGCGTTGACGTCTGGGTCTTGCGCAATGGAAATCTATGAACCGTGTCAGGGTGGGAACACAGCAGCACTAAGTAGAAGCTTTCATGTGACGCGAGGCAGCCTGGAGGGAGTTAACTGTGGAGGTAACGTCTGTTGTGATGGTTCGAAGCGAGGCGCTCGGATTTTTAGCGTATAAACATCGTCTGATAACATAGTTAATCAGCGGAAATAAGGAAAATCGAGGCATACAATGATTCAGGACATTGCACCACATACGTGGGACATAACATACAAAAACATACAGCCGGACCCGGACAGCAGGGTTCTTTTTTTTAGCAGGGGACAGCTTCTTGTGCAGCAGGCATCGGACAAGCCTGCTGACGAATCCAATGAGGATATTCATCAGATAAGCTTTCCAAGATATGATGATATAAAAACAGAATGCCACGACGCTAAATATCAGTATCTGTTTACACTTGACGATACTGCCTTTTTCAGGGTGGCACTGTCACATGCTGACAAAATGCATATACTGGAAGTAACAGGTGGCAAATTCATAAACCGGCACTATATGCGCAGCGCGGCACCGAAGGAGTACGTGCTTGCCGCGATAACTGGATTTCATCTGGATGGCTGGTATGATAAGAACCATTTCTGCGGCAGATGCGCCAACAGGCTGGTAGAGGACGACGTGGAGCGCATGCTCAGATGTCCGGTCTGTGGCAACATGGTTTACCCGCGCATCAATCCGGCCGTGATAGTGGGAGTTACAAATGGAGATAAGCTGCTTTTGACAAAATACAATGGCAGAGAGTATAAAAAGTACGCACTTGTGGCAGGCTTTAACGAGATAGGTGAGTCACTTGAGGAGACCGTGCGCCGTGAGGTCATGGAGGAAACGGGACTGCGTGTGAAAAACATCAGATACTACAAATCGCAGCCGTGGGGCTTTACCGACAATATACTAGCGGGATATTTCTGTGAAGTTGACGGAACAGATGAGATTGAGGTTGACATGCAGGAACTTTCGGTGGCAAAATGGGTGTCAAGAGAAGAAATACCTACATCCCTAGAGGAATTAAGCCTGACAAATGAAATGATTTCTGTTTTTCGGCTTGACAAAGGCGATTTCTGAATGTATAGTAAAACAGTAGGAAATGAAACAGAGGTGCTATAAATGAAAATTTCAACAAAAGGACGTTATGCTCTTCGCCTCATGATGGATCTTGCAGAGAACAACAGTGGTTCACCCATCAGCCTGAAGGATGTAGCGAAGAGACAGGATATTTCAGATAAATATCTTGAACAGATTATATCCATTTTAAACAAGGCGGGCTACGTCAGAAGTGTCAGAGGCGCCCAGGGCGGCTACATGCTGAAGATGGAACCGCAGAACTACACAGTCGGCATGATTCTCAGACAGACAGAGGCAGCCTTGCGCCGGTAGCATGTATAGAGGATGACGAGATAGTCTGCGACAGACAGCAGCAGTGCGTCACATCTATTGTGTACAAGAAGATCAATGATGCAATCTCAGGTGTGGTTGACAATATCACATTGCAGGATCTGGTAGACTGGCAGAACGAGAAGAATGGAAATTATGTCATATAAAGAAAGAAGGTTATCATAGATGAGCAGATTAATTTATTTGGATAATGCGGCAACCACACAGGTATATCCGGAGGTTGTGGATGCAATGCTTCCTTACTTTACAGAGCATTACGGCAATCCATCAGCTATATACAGCTTTGCAGATGAGGCAGAAAGAGCAGTGGATCATGCCAGAGGAGAGGTCGCAGACCTTATCGGAGCTAAGAAGGATGAGATATATTTCACAGGCGGCGGCAGCGAGTCCGACAACTGGGCATTAAAGGCCACAGCAGAGGCATATGCCGCAAAAGGAAAGCACATCATCACATCAGCCATCGAGCATCATGCAATTCTTCACACAGCACAGTGGCTTGAGAAGCATGGCTTTGAGGTGACATATGTGGGTGTTGATGAGGACGGAAAAATCAAGCTTGATGAGCTTAAGGCAGCCATCAGACCTGACACAATCCTTATCTCAGTTATGGCGGCAAACAACGAGATTGGAACTATCCAGCCGCTTAAGGAGATCGGAGAGATAGCAAAGGAGCATGGCATTTTGTTCCACACAGATGCGTTCAGGCATTCGGACATATTCCGATTAATGTAGATGATATGCATATCGACATGCTCAGCGCCAGCGGTCACAAGCTCAACGGACCAAAGGGCATCGGTGTGATGTATATCAGAAAGGGCGTAAAAATCCGCTCATTTATCCACGGCGGAGCACAGGAGCGCCAGAGACGTGCGGGAACACACAATGTGCCGGGTATCGTAGGACTCGGCAAGGCAGTAGAGCTTGCAAAGGCCAACATGCAGAGCGCAGCGAATATGAGACAAAGCTCAGAGACCACCTCATCGAGAGAGTGACAAGTGAGATTCCATATACACGCTTAAATGGACACAGAACAGACAGACTGCCAAACAATGCAAACTTCTGCTTCAGATTCATCGAGGGAGAGTCAATGCTTATCCTGCTTGATCAGGCAGGCATATGCGGTAGCTCAGGTTCAGCCTGCACATCAGGCTCACTCGACCCATCACATGTGCTCCTTGCAATAGGACTGCCACATGAGATAGCACACGGCTCACTGCGTCTTACATTATCAGAGAAGACCACTCTTGAGGATATCGACTATACAGTGGACAAGTTAAAGGAAATCATAGCAAGGCTCAGAAGCATGTCACCGTTATACGAGGATTTCGTAAAGAAAAACGGCAAATCTGAGGCATAATAAATGATCAGGTCAAAAATTATAGTGACTATCACAACATTAATATATACATGAAAATTAGGAGGAACTAAGGACATGGCATACAGTGAAAAGGTAATGGACCATTTTAACCATCCAAGAAACGTAGGAGAGATGGAGAATCCAAGTGGTGTCGGCACAGTAGGAAACGCAAAGTGCGGAGACATCATGAGAATGTATCTGGATATAGATGACAACGGCATTATTCAGGAGGCCAAATTCAAGACCTTCGGATGCGGCGCAGCAGTTGCAACAAGCAGTATGGCAACAGAGCTCGTAAAGGGCAAGACAATCCAGGAGGCGCTTGAGGTTACAAACAAGGCAGTTATGGAGGCACTTGACGGACTTCCACCTGTAAAGGTACACTGCTCACTTCTCGCAGAGAGGCAATCCATGCAGCACTCTGGGATTACGCAGAGAAAAACGGCATCAAGATCGAGGGACTTGAGAAGCCTGTAAATGATATCAGCGAGAAGGAAGAGGCGCCTGAGGAAGACTATTAATGAAAAAGAAGGTTGTAGTAGGAATGTCGGGCGGAGTGGATTCGTCAGTAGCGGCATATTTATTAAAGGAACAGGGATACGATGTCATCGGAGTCACAATGCAGATATGGCAGGACGAGGATGTATTTAAACAGTCACAGGAGGGCGGCTGCTGTGGGCTATCCGCAGTGGAGGACGCCAGACGAGTGGCGGCAGTGCTTGATATTCCGTATTATGTGATGAACTTCAAGGCTGATTTCAAGAAATACGTTATAGACTATTTCGTGTCCGAATATGAGCGCGCATACACGCCAAATCCGTGTATCGCATGCAACCGTTATGTGAAATGGGAGTCGCTGCTTCACCGCTCGCTTGAGATAGGAGCAGACTATATAGCAACAGGCCATTATGCCCGCATAGCACAGCTTCCAAATGGCAGATACACCATAGCCAACTCAGTCACAGCGGAAAAGGACCAGACGTATGCGCTTTACAATCTGACACAGGAGCAGCTTCGTCGCACGCTGATGCCTGTGGGAGAGTATGAAAAGCCACAAATCCGCCGTATCGCAGAGGAAGCCGGTCTGCCTGTGGCGCACAAGAGCGATAGCCAGGACATATGCTTCGTGCCGGATCACGACTATGCCTCATTCATCGAGAATGAGACAGGCAAAACCTATGAGCCGGGAAATTTCGTGGATGAATCGGGAAATATTCTCGGCCGTCATAAGGCCTCATCCACTATACTATCGGACAGCGCAAGGGGCTTGGAATTACAGCCGCAACACCTTTATTCGTGAAGGAGCTGCGTCCGGCAACAAATGAGGTCGTAATCAGCACAAATGAGTCACTTTTCTCAGACACCTGTTATATCAGCGATATAAACTATATGGCACAGGAGCACATCACACCGGACACCCGCAGTATAGGAAAGGTACGCTACTCTCACAGGGGAGCTGACTGTACACTCACACCTATGGAAAACGGCATGATAAAATGCGTATTTGACGAGCCGCAGCGCGCCATGACACCGGGGCAGGCAGCGGTATTTTATCAGGATGGGCATGTACTGTGCGGTGGAACAATTGAAAAGATGATGGTAAATTAGCAGGACTTTGAATAGTCGCGAATATATTATAATAATAGAGCAGACAGCATAACTAAAATGCCGTCTGCTCTATTAAGTTATTGATTTTAGTATAGAAAGCGTGGATGGAGTTAATCATATCATATATTTGAAGGATGGGGAAATATGTCATATGTTTGTCAGACTCGGGAAGAAAAAACTGGTGCTTTTAATGGGGAGATTACCAATATGATTTTAGACCATTTGGAATCATGAGCTTAATGTGTTATTACAAATAAATATTAAAATGAAACAACGTATACTCTTCTTAATCTGTTATTTTTAACGAGATTAGAAGAGTATATTTGCGTTTTGACTTGTTTTTTGTCCAAAATACCGTTATACTTTACTTAAAGTGCATAAAAAACAGAGATTAAGAAGAGTATAGCAATATAATATATTTTGGGTGGAGGTGCAGGATGCTTGTAGGTAGAGAAAAAGAATTACATTTATTGCATGATATACAAAATGATGATAGCTCGCATTTTGTGGCAGTATACGGGCGAAGGAGAGTGGGAAAGACCTTTCTGATACGTGAGGCCTTTGGCTATAGATTTGCATTTCAGCATGCCGGTCTGTCAGAGGGAGGAATGAAGGAACAGATATATGCGTTTACGTCATCTCTCAAAGATGCAGGGTGTGATGTGAAAAAGCAGCCCAAAAACTGGCTTGAGGCATTTGAAGCATTAAAGGATGTCATAAGATTGTCGAGTGAAAAGAAGAAAATAATATTTATTGATGAGCTGTCGTGGATGGACACTCAAAAGAGTGATCTTATGGTTGCTTTGGAGAATTTCTGGAATGGATTTGCTTCTGCAAGGAAAGGTATAGTCCTTATAGTGTGCGCGTCAGCCACATCATGGATGCTCTCAAAGGTCGTACACAACAAAGGCGGATTGTATAACAGATTGACAGAACAGATACATCTGCGCACATTCTGCCTCAGGGAGTGTGAAGCGTATGTAAAAGCTGCCGGGCTGGCATTAAACAGAAATCAGATATTGCAGTATTATATGATTTTTGGCGGAGTACCTTACTATTGGGGATTTTTGAAAAAGGGATTAAGCCTTTCGCAGAATATTGATAGTATATTGTTTGAAAAGGATGCGCCTCTGCGCGATGAATTTAAGTATTTATATGCTTCTGTATTCAAAAAACCGGAGAACTATGTAAAAATAATAGAAGCTCTTGGGACTAAAAAGGTTGGAATGACAAGGGAAGAAATCATTACAGCGACCAAAATACCTAATTCGGGAGATCTGACAACGAAGCTCGAAGGGCTTGAAAGCTGTGGATTTATTCGCAAGTACAATGCATTTGGGATGAAAAAGAAAAATGCGATATACCAGTTGATGGATTGCTTTACATTGTTTTATTTCAAATTTTTGAAATCAGAACCGACAGATGAGCATTTTTGGACGAACCAGATTAATACGCCCGCAGTGAATACGTGGCTGGGGCTGGCGTTTGAAAGAGTGTGCATGGAGCATGTGGATCAGATTAAGTTTAAATTGGGTATTTCTGGCGTGCTGACAGAGGTAAATTCGTGGTACTGCAAATCAGATCCTGATAATGGCATTTTCGGCTCACAGATTGATATGCTGATTGCCAGAAAAGATCAGGTGATTAATTTGTGCGAGATGAAATATTCGCAGTCAGAATATACCGTAACGGAGAAGTTGACAGGAGCATTAGAAATAAAATAAGTGATCTTAGAGTGGTTTCCGGTACAAAGTATGCGATATACCCAACACTTATTACAACCTATGGTGTGGTGGAAAACTCGTATTCGCAGGAGATGCAGTCGGTTGTTACGATGGATGATCTGTTTGCCTGAGATAAAATATTAAAAACCCCATAAATTCCTGTTGACAGATAGGGATTCATGGGGTATATTATATCAACAATTAATTCATACAAATACAGTATGAATATAGGAGATTAAAACAAAGCATTAACATTACAATGACATCAAGGAGGACACAAACATGTCAAACATTTATCAGGGAACATTAGGACTTATTGGAAATACACCGCTTGTAGAGCTTACACACGTAGAGAAGGCATACGGACTTGAGGCAAGACTTCTTGCAAAGCTTGAGTACTTCAACCCGGCAGGATCAGTAAAGGATAGAATCGCAAAAGAGATGATCGAGCAGGCAGAGAGAGACGGAAAGCTCAAGCCGGCTCAACAATTATCGAGCCGACATCAGGAAATACAGGAATCGGACTTGCAGCAATCGCAGCAGCAAAGGGATATAAGATTATCATCGTTCTTCCTGAGACAATGTCCATCGAGAGAAGAAACATCATCAAGGCATATGGCGCAGAGCTCGTGCTTTCAGACGGTACAAAGGGTATGAAGGGCGCTATCGCCAAGGCAGAGGAGCTTCATGAGCAGATTCCTGACAGCTTCATTCCGGAGCAGTTTGAGAACCCTGCAAACCCGGAGGCACACAGAAAGACAACAGGTCCTGAGATCTGGAACGATACAGACGGACAGGTAGACGCATTCGTAGCCGGAGTCGGAACAGGCGGAACAATCACAGGAACAGGTGAGTACTTAAAGAGCAAGAATCCTGATGTAAAGATTATCGCAGTGGAGCCTGAGACATCAGCAGTGCTTTCAACAGGAAAAGCCGGAGCACACAAGATTCAGGGAATCGGAGCAGGCTTCGTACCAAACACATTAAATACAGAGGTATATGATGAGATTATCCCTGTATCAAATGAGGCATCATTTGAGTACGGAAAGATTATCGCAAAAGAGGAGGGCGTACTTGTAGGTATTTCTTCAGGAGCAGCTCTCTATGCAGCAATCGAGGTAGCCAAGAGACCGGAGTTCAAGGGCAAGACAGTAGTAGCACTTCTTCCTGACAGCGGAGACAGATACTACTCAACAGATCTTTTTAAGGACTAATATATTATCCATTTTAGGCATTTTTATCAAGATATAGCTAATATATTAGCTGTAAATATTTTTGGCTATAAAAAAGGAACCCGCGGTTCAATGTCATTAAGTTAAGAATTTTGACATAATTATAAAACACATCATATTTGCAATTGTTTGATAAATATGATGTGTTTTTTTCTTTTGTCTATTTTGCAGCACAACAAAAAGACAGATTGTTTATCTGTCAAAAAAACTTATAATTATCTATGATTAAGCCACTCTATATAGAAAGCTTACAGATGCCTGTAATGGATTGGCTTACTGCGACAAAAACAATCCGGTCACTGAAACATCCAGAGCAAAGCCTGTAAAAATCGAAAATGTAAAGAAAATTTTGTGCGATTATTCGGTATAGCGATTAGGATTTCTCGAATCCGTAAACCCATTTTCCACGTAAGAACAGATACAGAAAAATCACGGAGCTGATACCCCAAGTCAATGGGTATGCCCAGAAAATCACTCGTATATCCGGGAGAATACGGACTGCCACAGTAATGTAGCTTACGCGAAACAAACACCAGTCACAGAGCATAACGATCATCGGAACGGATGCGTTACCTGATCCACGAAGTATTGCTGCGATGCAATGAGAAAACGCCAGCAGACAATAAAATAACGCAATTGTTCTGGACTGCATGACTCCATAATGTACAACATCAGGATCTCTGTTAAACGCTGTGATCAGTACCGGTGCTGCCACATATATGATAATACCGATCAACTCTGCAATAGTAATCGAGCAGAGAACTCCAAATCTTGCTCCCTTTTTCGCTCGGTCATACTGTTTTGCACCCAGATTCTGGCTGACAAAGGTTGTCAGAGCCATTGTAAAACAGGTCACCGGCAAAAAGGCGAATCCCTCTATCTTGGAGTAGGAACCACATCCTGCCATCGCCATTTTTCCAAATGCATTTATATTTGACTGTACAAAGACGTTCGCGATCGCGATCACTGAATTCTGAAAACCGGATGGTACACCATTCTGGATGATCTGCTTCAGCATAGAACTGTCAAAACGAATCTCTCGCAATTCCAGACGGTATTCTTCTTCCACACGCAGCAGATGAACCATACAGAGCAGTGCACTGACAAACTGTGAAATTGCGGTTGCAAGTGCTGCTGATCCGACTCCCATGTCAAGACCTGCGATAAAGAAAATATCCAGAACGACATTGACACAGGAAGAAATAATCAGATATATCAGTGGATGGCGTCCATCACCGACCGACTGCAGAACTCCAACAAAGATATTGTACATGACAACACCCATAGACCCTGCAAAATATGTACGGAAATACACAATAGATTCCGGGAGCACGTCCGCAGGAGTTCCCATCAATACCAGGATCTTTGGTGCCAGAAGCATTCCCAAAACTGTCAGCACAGCACCGGCCACAAGTCCAAATGCAACCGTTGTATGGATTGCCTTTTGCAGGCAGTCTCTTTTTTGGCTCCGTAATATCGTGCAATAACAACACCTGCACCCATGGCAATGCCGTTAATAAAACCTACCATCAGAAAAATCAGATTTCCAGATGAACTGACTGCCGCCAGTGCATTACTTCCTAGAAAATTTCCTACGATCAGGGAATCAGCAGTATTATACAATTGCTGGAACAGATTTCCCAGAAACAATGGAATTGCAAAAAAAATGATCTTTTGGGAGATACTTCCCTCTGTCATTCTCAGACTCTTTTTCATAGTTAAAATTACTCTTCCCTTTCCTGTGTTCTTTGAATCAATAGAGATGAAGGACTGCTCTTCGTGATAGTTGCCTCTCTACCTTATTATTTGTACCATACCATGCATATGTTGCTGATGTCAATGTAAAGACTGCTTGTAGAGCTGGAATTTCCATGCACATCTGTGTATATGTAAAATTTCGGAAATAGAAACATTTTTGATTGCTTTTTCAGTCTTAAAACCATTCCAGAAAGCATATTGAATTACTTTTTTGAGCCTAATTCGAAAAATGACGTATCTTCAGATGAATACCCCTCTCATCAGCAATCTGCTGACAAGTCTTTATATCCTCCTCGGGGAGCACATCCACGATAGAAAGCTGTGTATGCTTGATCATGCGGTTGCATTCCTCAGCAAAATCCAGCATAGCTTCGTAGGCATTGTCAAAGGTTGGTCTTGTGACCTTATTGTATTCCTCGGCATTTGCAGCATTCAAGCTGATGGAAACCGAATCAATATACTCAGCAAGCTCCGGAACGATATCCCTTCCGTGATAGAGATTACCTAGTCCGTTAGTGTTTACGCGGATAGGAAGCTTATACTGTTCCTTCACATATTTAGCTGTTTTCTCAAGGATATCCAGCGCGCAGGTTGGCTCACCATAGCCGCAGAAGACGAATTCCTCATAGCCTGTAAATCAAATGCATTGATTGCAGCTATTATCTCATCATATGTTGGGTCCACCGTATGCCACAGTGATGTCGCATCGCCTATAGCGTCCTTCTGAGAGCGTATACAGAATGTACAAGCGCAGTCGCATTTATTTGTGATATTTGCATAAACTTCGTTTTTGTATGTATAGATTATATCAGCCATTATTTAGTCTCCTCCAATGTGAAAAATCTTCTCTTGAATCCGATTTTATCGAGCACCAGTCCAAGAATAACAAATATTATAGCACTTCCGCCGCTTTGTATACAGCTTCCCGGAACAGAAACCGGAATTATTGCGATGAGACCGGTGAAGGCCTGTTTTGTGAAACCGTATGTGATAAATGCCTCTGCAATAGCATAGCCGGTTGCGGAAATGGCGAAAGCTATGATTGTCGATACTACATTTCTCACGGTCACAATTTTATCTGATTTGTTGGTAAACGGGATGGATATGAGTGCCTTTATGATGATTGTTGCAGGCGCCCAGATAGGTGCGGTCAGCAAATCTGCCATGCCACCGCCGATAGCTGCGGCTGTCATTGCATACGGCCATGGAAGGAGGCACGCTGCGATATAGATAAGCTATCGCCAAAATGAATATATCCGCCATTCTGTCCAACCGGAATGTGGCATATATATGCTGTAAAAATAGTAATCATGGCTGCATGAGGGCAGTAAATGTGAGTTTTTTAACCTGTGAGTTCATAAAATAGGTTCTCCTTTGTGTTGTGTTAAGCCTGACTTAAGAGCTCAATTGATAATCCGATAAATTTTCTGCAAAGGGTGATAAGAATCACATAAACATCACATCAGCTCCCGTAAAAACTTCTCGAAATTCACTCCGTCATTTGGTACGGTGTCATCATTCATGGTATCTGCGATGCTGTCATACAGGAATTTTCCGGCGCGCTCTGCGGCCTCCTCTGTGGAAAATCCGTTCAGCCTGCTTCCGCATATAACAGATGCAAACAGATCGCCTGTGCCGGAAAAGCTCACGTCGAAAAAGTGTGATTTGTGGGTTGTAGTACCGTTTGCGGTAGTCACGAGATTGTAGATAAAGGGCGACTTATCATCCCTGCATTTGATACCGGTGATGATTACATCCTGATTTTTGCCGGACAGGTCTCGCAGCTTCTCACTTATCTCTGCTGCAAGTGGCAGGAGCACATCCTTTCTCGTGTTGCTGTATACCTTTTCGATATCATAGTCTGCCAAAAGGCATGCCTCGGTCAGGTTTGGTGTGATGACATCGGCCTTTCTGGAAAGCGCCTTCATGCCATCCAAAAGAGCGGCAGAGTATATGCCGTAGGTTCTGCCGTCATCGCCCATCACAGGGTCCACGAGCAGCATTGTGTTTTCCTCATAAAATACATCCAAAAAATCCATAAAAAGCTCAATCTGCTTTGAGCCTGTCATGAAACCGCTGTAAATGCCGTCAAAATGGGCATTATTTTTCTGCCAGTTGTCGATGTAATCCTTAATCATGGCTGTCAGGTCTGTGCATTTATGATATTCGTATCCTGTCTGGTTTGTCAGCACTGCTGATGCCATGGGACAGCACTGTACGCCCTGCGCTGACAGTACCGGAATTGCGGCGGTCAGAGAGCACTTTCCAAAGCCGGACAAATCGTTAAAAACGGCTGCTTTCTTCATATATCCTCCAAATGTTTTAATTACTTAATCTTCTATGTTTATCTGCGGTTGTACACTTGTGGTGTGGCAGTCACCTGTGGCATACGCTTGATTTATGACGTGCCGTGCGGCATTTACTCCCACTAGGCTAAGGAATTATGAAAGAGTATGTCACAGGTGACTGCCGAACCACAAATGTACAGCCGATGACAAAAGTATACATGCGTCTGACCATATTTCTATGACCAGAAAGATAAAAAAATAAATGCCAGATAAAATGTTTTTGAAAAAGAACGCTGTCTGTGATATTATAGATGTGTATGTAAATACGGAGGTAAAAGCATGTTTCAAAAGAAACAGATTATATATAGTGAAACCCTTGGCGTATGCGTGGTTGACAACATAGTATCGCTTGCGGCATCTAAGAGAGAAAAACCGGTGCCGTACTATGTGCTCAAGCCTGTGTTTGAGGACAAGGTGTCATATATACGGTAGAGCATCACCGGGTGGTACTGCGTGATATGTTCACCAGAGAAGAAGCTCTAAAGCTTAAGGAAACTGAGCAGTATGAGAAGGATAAGCACCTTAGGCAGGCAGTTGACTATGTACTGGACAAGGTGGAGTCAGATTACGGGAATGCGTAGCATGTAGTAATCTGATTAATCATAAATGAGGGGCAAAATACTTTTTGACACTCATATCATAAAATTACAATAAGGAGGACAGGATTACATGGGACAGCAGCATGCAATACACAAATTTGTGCTGGGAACCAAGGACTTCGATGATAAGCAGTCAGAGTTCATGTACGATAAAGGCTGGTACAGCATCACAGATATAGTAGGTGAGAAGAAAAATATCATCTACAAGTCAAGAAATGCCCAGGAGGCATATCTTAAGTGGAATATCTATATCGGCAGGAAAAAGGAACGCCTCACACCTGAGGAGAGGAAGAGGCAGCGTGAAGAACGCTATGAGAAAAAGAGAGAACAAAACAGAGAGCACCACAGGATATAGGAGGGCATTATGGGCATTTTCAACATAGACAACAAATTTTTCAGAGCATTAAACAAACTGGTAGATATGGTTATTTTGAGCTTTTGCTGGATCATATCATGCATACCTGTTTTTACAATAGGAGCGGCATCCACAGCACTTTACGATACATCGCGCCGTGTCATCCATCACGATGAGGGCTATGTGTGGAGAGGCTACTGGCATGCGTTTAAGGTAAATTTCAAGCAGGCCACCAAGGCATGGCTGGTACAGCTTATAATACTTATCGTGCTTTTGGGAGATATTTATATTACGTGGTCAGGTCTTAAGACAGGCAATAAGTGGGGAGCCTTCTCTATCGTGTTCATCATAATGGCACTTATCGCCGCAGCTGGGCCATATACACATCAGCGTATATTTCACGATTTGAGCAGGTCACAAAGATAACCCTTAAGAATACAATACTCATTCTTATCGCCAACCTGCCGTGGACATTACTGGTCATAGTGATACTTGTGGTATCACTTATACTTGTATGGATTCTTATTCCACTCATTTTCATACTTCCTGTCGGCGCAGCACTCACCTATGAGTTTATTTTTGAGCGTATTTTCAGAAAGCTCATGAATGAGGAGGACAGGCTCCGCGAGGAGGAGAAGGATAAGGAGTACAGGGATTAGCATAATAAAAGACAATCATAATAATGCATAAGGAGGAAGCAGCAATGAAGAAAATTGGAATGCTTACCAGCGGAGGAGACTGCCAGGCACTTAACGCAGCCATGAGAGGCGTGGTAAAGGCGCTGGCACACAATATCGACGAGCTTGAGATTTACGGCTTTGAGAACGGGTACAAGGGACTCATATATGAGAACTACAGAATACTCACATCAAAGGATTTTTCGGGCATCCTGACAAAGGGTGGCACAATACTCGGCTCATCAAGACAGCCTTTTAAGCTTATGAGAGTGCCGGATGAGAACGGACTGGACAAGGTCGCAGCCATGAAAAATACATACAAGAAGCTTGGTCTTGACTGCATCGTTATCCTGGGCGGAAACGGCACACAAAAGACAGCCAATCTTCTCAGGGAAGAGGGACTTAATGTCATTCATCTGCCAAAGACAATCGACAATGATATCTACGGCACAGATGTGACCTTTGGCTTCCAGAGCGCGATCAATATAGCTACAGATGCAATCGACTGCATCCACACCACAGCAGCATCCCACAACCGTGTATTCATCGTTGAGGTTATGGGCCACAAGGTAGGCTGGCTCACACTGTATGCAGGTGTTGCGGGCGGTGCGGACATCATTCTGCTTCCTGAGATACCATACGATATTGACAAGGTCGTAGATGCCATCCACAAGAGAACAAAGGAGGGCAAGGGCTTTACCATTCTTGCAGTAGCAGAGGGAGCCATCTCCAAGGAGGATGCAGCCCTTTCCAAAAAGGAATACAAGAAGAAGCTTGCAAAGAGCAAATACCCATCAGTATCATACGAGGTTGCAGACCGCATCAGCGAAAGACTCGGTCTTGAGGTCAGAGTGGCAGTTCCTGGACATACACAGCGAGGCGGCAGCCATGCCCTTACGACAGAGTGCTTTGTACACGTCTTGGCTCAGCAGCAGCAAAGGCCATCATGGATGAGGATTACGGCTGCATGATAGCCATGGTAAACGGACAGACAAAGAGGGTTCCGCTTGCCGACGTAGCAGGAAAGCTTAAGACTGTAGATCCAAAGAGCCAGATGATCAAGGAAGCAAAGCGCACCGGTATCTGCTTCGGAGATTAAGTAGCAATATTAGATATAAGGAAGGTGAAAAGGCGTGTCTTATCAGGCCCTATACCGTAAGTTCCGTCCACAGGAGTTCGATGACGTAAAGGGACAGGAACACATTGTAACAACACTGAAAAATCAGATAAAAGCTGACAGAATAGGGCATGCCTATTTATTTTGCGGTACGAGAGGTACAGGAAAGACCACTGTGGCCAAGATATTTGCAAAGGCAGTCAACTGTGAGCACCCTGTAGACGGAAGCCCGTGTGGCGAATGTCCGTCGTGCAGGGCAATCACTGAGGCTCATCCATGAATGTCATAGAGATAGATGCAGCGTCAAACAACGGCGTGGACAATATCAGACAGATTCGTGAGGAGGTCACATACCGCCCGACAGAGGGCAGGTACAAGGTCTATATCATAGACGAGGTTCATATGCTTTCGGCAGGAGCCTTCAATGCACTTTTAAAAACACTTGAAGAGCCGCCGAGCTACGTTATATTCATACTGGCGACCACCGAGGCGCACAAGATACCGATTACTATCCTGTCCAGATGCCAGCGCTATGATTTCCACAGGATTTCCATAGATACGATTGCATCCAGACTCAGCGATTTGATGGAGCAGGAGCAGGTGGAGGTCGAGGAGCGTGCCATAAGGTACGTGGCCAAGGCAGGAGACGGCTCCATGAGGGATGCGTTAAGTCTCCTTGACCAGTGCATTGCTTTCCATCTGGGTGAGAAGCTCACCTATGAAAATGTGCTCGAGGTGCTTGGAGCGGTGGACACAGAGGTGTTTTCAAGGCTCTTAAGGCGCATACTCGACGAGGATGTGACAGGCGCCATCCGCATACTGGGCGAGCTCATAGATGAGGGCAGGGAGCTGTCGCAGCTTGTCAATGATTTCACGTGGTATATGAGGAATCTGTTGCTTTTGCAGAGCTCCGACGATATGGAGGAGGTGCTCGACATCTCAAAGGACAATCTTGAGGCGCTTAAGGAAGAGGCAGCGCTTGTAAAGCCTGAGACACTCATCAGGTATATCAGGGTATTTTCCGAGCTGTCCAGCCAGGTAAAGTTTGCATCACAAAAGCGTATTATGGTCGAGATAGCCATAATAAAGCTGTGCAGGCCGCAGATGGAAAAGAGCTATGATTCGGTGCTTGACCGCATAAACAGCATAGAGAAAAAGCTTGAAAAGGGTATATCTGTAGCGGCACAGGCTGCGCAGACACAGGATATGCAGCAGGCCGCAGCAAGCGAGCCTATAGTGAAAAAGGAGCTTCCCAAAGCAATACCACAGGATATCTCAGAGCTCATGAAGCACTGGAAATCCATACTTTCGGAGATGGGAGCAACATCAAAGGTTTATCTGAACAAGGCTGTGACATCGCTGGGCAATTCCTCTGACCTGATTTTAATGTTTGATGATGAGAATGCATATGAGTATCTCTCTGAAAACCGTGCAGGCTGTATGGATACGCTGGCTTCGCTTATAGAAAAGCGTATAGGCAAAAAAGTCGAGGTGACGGTCAAGAAAAATAATTCCGCAGTCAGCGCAAAGGAAGCGGTTGTGGACTTGACAGATATGATAAATTTTGATATAGAGGAAGAAAACTAAGTTATAAGAAGGGCTGGGATTAGCCCATTAAAAACAAGGAGGACGCCAGAATGGCAAGAAGAGGTGGATTCCTGGAGGAATGCCGGGAAACATGAACAATCTTATGAAACAGGCGCAGAAGATGCAGCGTCAGATGGAGGAGGCTCAGAAGCAGCTTGAGGATGCTGAGGTTACAGCAAAGGCAGGCGGCGGAGCAGTCGAAGTCACTGTTTCTGGAAAAAAGGAAATCACAAAGGTCAAATTATCTGAGGAGGTAGTGGATCCTGACGATATCGAGATGCTCGAGGATCTCATCATGGCAGCAACCAATGAAGCGCTTCGCCAGATTGATGAGCAGTCACAGGCATCTATGTCCAAAATTACCGGTGGCCTGGGTGGCGGTCTGTTTTAATGGATTTTTACAGCAGTGAGATATCAAAACTAATAGAGGAGCTGTCACAGCTTCCGGGAATCGGAGCCAAGACAGCGCAGAGACTGGCATTTCATATCATAAATATGCCAAAGGAGCAGGCAAAATCGCTCTCTGACGCCATAATCGATGCGAAGGAGCATGTCAGATACTGCAAATGCTGCTATACACTCACAGATGACGAGCTATGCCCCATCTGCAAGGATGCGGCAAGAGACCACAAGACCATCATGGTTGTTGAGAATACGAGGGATCTTGTGGCATACGAAAAGACCGGTAAATATGAGGGCGTGTATCATGTGCTTGGTGGCGCAATTTCACCCATGCTTGGCATAGGTCCTGCGGATATCCGTCTGAAGGAGCTCATGGTTCGCCTTGAAAAAGACGTAGATGAGGTCATTATAGCGACCAATTCAAGCCTGGAGGGCGAGACTACGGCCATGTATATCAGCAAGCTCATCAAACCTACCGGCATCAAAGTGACACGAATCGCGAGCGGAGTTCCCGTAGGAGGCGATTTGGAATATATTGACGAGGTGACCCTGCTTAGGGCGCTTCAGGAAGAACAGAGATATAAATGATAGAAGGAGACATCATGAACAATCTTGAACTTGAGAAGATGGCGAATGAAATTCGCAAGGACATTGTGACAGCAGTTCACAGTGCCAAATCCGGACATCCGGGTGGATCACTTTCATCAGCAGATATTTTTACATATCTGTATTTTGAGGAGATGAATGTAGACCCTGCCAATCCTAAATGGGAGGACAGGGACCGTTTCGTGCTCTCGAAGGGACACGTAGCACCGGGACTTACTCTACACTCGCAGAGAAAGGATATTTTCCAAAGGAGGATTTAAAGACACTCCGTCATACAGGCTCATATCTGCAGGGACATCCTGATATGAAGCACATCCCTGGCATTGATATGTCAAGCGGCTCTCTCGGACAGGGTGTATCTGTCGCAGTAGGAATGGCTGCAGCAGGAAAATATGACAAGAAGGATTACCGTGTATACACACTCACAGGAGACGGCGAGATTCAGGAGGGACAGATCTGGGAGGCAGCCATGTGGGCAGGCCACCGCAAGCTTGACAACCTCGTAGTCATCGTTGACAACAACAACCTCCAGATAGACGGTTCTGTTGAGGATGTATGCTCACCATACCCAATCGACAAGAAGTTTGAGGCATTCAATTTCCACGTAATCAATATCGATGGTAATGATTTCGACCAGATCAGGGCAGCCTTCAAGGAGGCTCGTGAGACAAAGGGCATGCCTACAGCCATTATCGCAAAGACTGTAAAGGGCAAGGGCGTATCCTTCATGGAAAATGCCGCAGGATGGCATGGAAAGGCTCCAAATGACGAGGAGTATGAAATCGCAATGGCAGACTTAGAAAAGGCAGGTGAAGCATTATGTCAGAAGTAAAGAAAATCGCTACAAGAGATAGCTACGGAAACGCACTCGTAGAGCTTGGAAAAGCACACGATGACCTTATTGTACTTGATGCTGACCTTGCAGGCGCCACAAAGACCTGTATATTCCAGAAGGAGTTTCCTGAGCGTCACTGGGACTGCGGAATCGCAGAGTGCAATATGACAGGTATCGCAGCAGGACTTGCTACATGCGGCAAGGTGCCTTTTATCAGCTCATTTGCCATGTTTGCAGCAGGCAGAAACTATGACCAGGTAAGAAACTCAATCGGATATCCTCATCTCAATGTCAAGATAGGTGCCACACATGCAGGAATCTCTGTAGGTGAGGACGGAGCTACACATCAGTGCCTCGAGGACCTTTCGCTCATGAGAGAATCCCGGGCATGGTTGTAATAAACCCATCAGACGATGTGGAGGCAAGAGCCGCAGTAAAGGCAGCATACGACCATGTGGGCCCTGTATACCTTAGATTCGGCAGACTTGCAGTGCCTGTAATCAACGACACACCGGACTACAAGTTTGAAATCGGAAAGGGTATCGTACTCAAGGAAGGCAAGGATGTATCTATATTTGCAACAGGACTTGAGGTATCAGAGACACTTGAGGCAGCAAAAATGCTCGCAGCAGACGGCATAGATGCTGAGGTTATCAATATCCATACAATCAAGCCAATCGACAGGGAGCTGATTGTTAAATCTGTATCAAAGACAGGCAAGGCAGTCACAGTAGAGGAGCACTCTATCAATGGAGGACTCGGAAGTGCTGTGGCAGAGGTACTCTGTGAGGAGCAGCCTGCAAAGCTTCTGCGTATCGGTGTAGAGGACCGCTTCGGCGAGTCAGGACCGGCAGTGGAGCTTATTCACAAGTATGGACTGGATGCAGAGGGCATCTACAACAAAGTAAAGAATTATATGAAGTAGTGGGTTTTATGTGCTTCGCACTTGGAGACTGTGTTCACCGGTGCAGCATACAGTATATTCTTCAGAAAAATATGAAGTCAGCCGCAGGATTTCGTGTGGATAGCGTGTGGAATGAGTTTAGTCATTCTTGCTATTTTACATAATGGAACCCTGCGGCAGTTCATATTGTTTCTTCGGAATATGCTGCATACTTTCCGGTGGATTACAGGTTGTCGAGTGCGAAGCATTTTACTTCTTCATATGTGTGAAAAGTCGGGCGCATGGATTCATGCGCCCTTTTTTCGTTGGGGATTAACTGCAAAATACCTTTATAATCGCATAATATTGCATAAATTTACAATCTGCAAGTGCTATGCTGACCGAAAAAGGAGGCTGGCATGATAGATATTGTGACGAACAACGTCAGGCAGATTGGCACACCGGCGGATGAGGGCCGGGTTTACATATCGGAGAAAGCGTACAAGCGCATAAAGACAGAGGGCTTTAAGGATAAAGAGGTTTTTGTACTTATGGGACATACGGAGAGCAGCGGAGGCAGGTATGCCACATTTGTGGAGGCGGCGATTGCAGTATATGATATGGAGTTTGACAAAAATGCGCCTCTTTGGACCAACAAGGTATGGAGCAGAGTGTTTGCGGAGATAAAGAAAAGCTACGAGGAGCTGATTATCGTCGGATGGGCATTCAGGCAGGAGGATTTTCCGGCTGAGCCAACACCTATGCTTGAAAATATACACAGGGAGCATTTTGGTGGCGCTCATCAGCTTATGTTCCTTTTGAACAGGACCGAGCAGGAGGAAAACTTCTTTATCAAAAAGAATAATCATCTTAAGAAAAAGACAGGCTTTTTGTATATTACCGCATGAATGAGCATTGTGATAGTGCTGACAGCTATAATGAAACTGACACCTGCAATAAAACCTACAGCTATAGTAATGCAAACAACAATAATAAAATAGACAGTTATAGTAATGACGATGACAATAATAAAAGCAGCAGCCGGTATGAGGACACTGACACAGCGGCCAAAAGCAGCTACAGCCGGATACATAGAAGAGCTTCGGCAGATGACAGTATCAATGTGTCGTTTCCTGAGGAATTTGGCAGCATATCGAAAGAACGCGGCCGGTACAGAAAAGCCATGGAGGCAGGAAAAGAAGAGCGCAAGGGTTCGTTTGCATCTGTAGTGATGATTGCAGCGATAGCAGTGCTTATAGTGCTTATCGGGCTTAAAGCCGGCGCTGGAATGAGTGGCACAATAGACAAAAAGGAGACACTTCCTGCCATGTCCACAGAAGAAGATTTAATTCCAGTGGAAAAAATATCCGGTGAATGGTATACTGACAAGTAACAAACACTTTGGAAGTAGAACAAAAGGATAAGATTATGGCACAGAAATCAGACTTTAAAACTGTCGAGACCGATTTGGACGAGCTCGAGGAGAAAATACGAAAGCATAGAAGAAAAATAGCAAAAAGAATAATAATAGTCGTGGCAGCAGTCGTGGCTTTATTTCTTATAGTATGGTTGTGGATGGCGCTGCGCACCTACAAGTCATTGACGTCAAAAACAGCGTGGAGCAGAAGGACAAGAGCGCGGTGTCGTTCGTGGATTTCTGCGGAGCGGTAGTGGAGTACAGCAATGATGGTGTATTGTATACAGATTCAGACGGAAACCGCATATGGAACCAGGCATTTGAGATGTCATCGCCACAGGTAGTCACATGCGAAAGCTTTATGACTATCTATGACAGGGGTGGAACAGACCTCTATATCATGGAAAAGAATGGAGTAAAAAAAGAAATAGGAACATCGTGGCCTATTATAAAAGCCTGCATAGCAAGCCAGGGCACAGTGGCAGTGCTTGTCAGTGAGAATGAAAATTATTATGTAAAGCTGTATGATGTAAACGGAAAAGAGCTGGCAAGTGGTGAGTTTTTCGGAGAACAGAAGAACATACCTGTTGATATAGCTCTTTCATATGATGCTAAAAAACTGGCTGTAGATATGATAGATGTCTCCGGAGGAAAGACGGACAGCGTTATATCCTTTTACAATTTTGGATCAGTAGGACAAAATGAGATAGACAACAATGTCGGCACCTACAAGTATGAGAATCAGCTCATACCTGAAATAGCATATGTTTCCGACAGCAGGATGATAGCAGTTTCAGATCAGAATATTATGGTATTTGACGGAAGCCAGAAGCCAAAGCTCAAGCAGACTATTAAGCTGGAAAAGCTGATAGACAGCGTATTTTACAATAATAAATATATAGGAGTAGCATACTCCAACAATGATAAAAATTGCACCAGTCATATCAAGCTTTATGATTTTAACGGTAAGATGCTTATGGAAAACGACACAGCTATTGCCTACAATAGTATAGAGTTTGACAGCAATAACGAGGTGTGCGTCACAGGAGACACAGCCTGTGAGATATACACCATACACGGAGTTAAGAAATTCTATCATACATTTGACAACAAGCTGTACAAGGTGATGTATAAATCGGGTATGAATAACTATATCTTCATCTATGATGGCGCAATGGACGAGGTGAGACTAAAATGAATTGGCTGTTAATTGCGGTAATATGTATTATTGCGTGGAATGTGGTGAGAGGCTACACAAGAGGTGTGCTTCGCATGGTATATTCGCTTGCAGCCTGGATAGTAATGCTTGCTGCATCAACCATGGCAGCCCCATATGTCAGGGATCAGATATTATCACAGACAGGAATAGAGCCCGTAATTTTAAACGGTATTGAAAAACAAATAGCTGCACAGGGACAAAAAGCCACAGGCGATTTTGATATGGCAAACATATTGCTGCAGCAATCCGGAGCATATGACACCATATCCGCACAGCTTACAAATGCCATTATGACAGGTTTGTCATTTTTTATAGTATTTTTTTTGTTGGGAATAGTGGCATACATAGTCCGTCACATCATCAGAAAAATAGAAAGGGTGCCCGTTATTGGCACTGTGAACCGGATTGCAGGCTTTGCAGTAGGTTTTATTAAGGGAATGGTTATCGTATGGCTGCTCCTTGCCCTGACATCATTATTTGCCGCATCTGAAATAGGACGGACAATGACAGCATATATAAATGATTCTATGATGCTTAAGTATCTGTATGAAAACAATCCTGTAATAAAGCTGATAGAAAATATACTGTAGCTTAAACCGGTGTAATAATGCATAAAAGAGAAAAGTACATAAGCAATAGATGGTATGTGGATAAGTATGTAAATACAATATATAGTTGTGTAAAAACAATGAGAAAAAATATATATAAAAAATAAAAATGTGTTGACTTATGCGACACAGATGATATTATATCAAAGCTGACTCGCGGGACACATTGAGTTGTAGAGCTTGTGAGTTAACAATTTACAGA
>ENA-OQDD01000173-OQDD01000173.1-human-gut-metagenome-genome-assembly--contig:-NODE-173-length-26433-cov-2.914886_pt1 | contig 26433 bp, 29 predicted proteins | sample MGYA00242507_ERZ504598 | MGnify/ENA primary metagenome ERZ504598 (study PRJEB26092, sample SAMD00036318) | human gut metagenome | host: Homo sapiens | study: EMG produced TPA metagenomics assembly of...
ACTTCCTGCCGTTGATCATGCTCAAGGATTCGAACTGGTATCCGCTCACGATCGGTTTGAACCAGTGGAAGGACCAGGCGAGCACCGCTGGCGGCCAGGCGATCCAGAACCTGGTGATCACGGGCTCCCTGATCACGATCATCCCCTTGGTCATCGCGTTCTTGTGCCTGCAGAAGTACTGGCAGTCCGGCCTGGCCGCAGGCGCCGTCAAGGAGTGAGCGTACTTTGGCTCCCTTCTGGTGGAGGGAGCGAGATAAAGGCATAACCACTAACAGAAGGAGGCACCTATGCAGATATTCGCATTGTTGAGAATTGTGCAGGTGCCTCCTTGTGTGTCTGTGCAACGTGAGGAATTTATTCCCGTAGACGCAGATTATCGATAAAATTCAATAAAGGAACTGAATCATCATGGAACGTAAAGAGTTCAAGTGGCCGCAGCCTCTTGCGGGCAACGAGCCCCGCATCTGGTACGGCGGCGACTACAACCCCGACCAGTGGCCGGAGGAAGTCTGGGACGAAGACATCGAGCTTATGCAGCAGGCCGGCGTCAACCTCGTCTCCGTAGCCATCTTCTCCTGGGCCAAGCTTGAGCCCGAAGAAGGCGTGTACGACTTCGATTGGCTCGACCGCGTCATCGACAAGCTTGGTAAGGCCGGCATCGCCGTCGATCTCGCCTCCGGCACCGCATCCCCGCCGATGTGGATGACCCAGGCCCACCCGGAGATCCTCTGGGTCGACTACCGCGGCGACGTCTGCCAGCCCGGTGCCCGCCAGCACTGGCGCGCCACCAGCCCGGTCTTCCTTGACTACGCGCTCAGCTTGTGCCGCAAGATGGCCGAGCACTACAAGGACAACCCCTATGTGGTCTCTTGGCATGTGAGCAACGAGTACGGCTGCCACAACCGCTTCGACTATTCCGAAGACGCCGAGCGCGCCTTCCAGAGTGGTGCGAGAAGAAGTACGGCACCATCGACGCTGTCAACGACGCCTGGGGCACCGCCTTCTGGGCGCAGCGCATGAACAATTTCTCCGAGATCATCCCGCCGCGCTTCATCGGCGATGGCAACTTCATGAATCCGGGCAAACTGCTTGACTGGAAGCGCTTCAGCTCCGACGCCCTGCTCGACTTTTACAAGGCCGAGCGCGATGCCCTGCTCGAGATCGCCCCCAAGCCGCAGACCACCAACTTCATGGTCTCCGCCGGCGGTACCGGCATCGATTACGACAAGTGGGGTTACGACGTGGACTTCGTGTCCAACGATCACTACTTCACGCCTGGCGAAGCCCACTTCGACGAGCTGGCTTACTCGGCCTCCCTATGTGACGGCATCGCCCGCAAGAATCCGTGGTTCCTCATGGAGCACTCCAGCTCCGCCGTCAATTGGCGCCCGATCAACTATCGCGTCGAGCCCGGCGAATTGGTGCGCGACTCCCTGGCCCACTTGGCCATGGGCTCCGACGCCATCTGCTACTTCCAGTGGCGCCAGTCCAAGGCCGGTGCCGAGAAGTGGCACTCTTCGATGGTTCCTCACGCGGGCCCCGACTCCCAGATCTTCCGCGATGTGTGCGAGCTGGGTGCCGACCTCAACAAGCTTGCTGACGAGGGCCTGCTGAGCACCAAGCTGGTCAAGTCCAAGGTCGCCGTCGTCTTCGATTACGAGTCCCAGTGGGCTACGGAACACACCGCCACGCCTACTCAGGAGGTACGCCATTGGACCGAGCCGCTCGCGTGGTTCCGCGCGCTGGCGGACAACGGTCTGACCGCAGACGTGGTGCCGGTTCGCGGCCCTTGGGACGAGTACGAAGCCGTCGTGCTGCCGAGCCTGACCATCCTGTCCGAAGAGACCACGCGCCGCGTGCGCGAGTATGTGGCGAACGGCGGCAAGCTGTTCGTGACCTACTACACCGGTCTGGTGGACGACAAGGATCACGTCTGGCTGGGTGGCTACCCCGGTTCCATCCGTGACGTGGTGGGTGTGCGCGTTGAGGAATTCGCCCCGATGGGCAACGACTTCCCCGGTGCCATGGACCACCTTGACTTGGACAACGGAACCGTGGCGCACGATTTCGCCGACGTGATCACCTCCGTGGCCGATACCGCTCACGTGGTCGCCTCCTTCAAGGCAGATAAGTGGACCGGTTTCGACGGCGCTCCCGCCATCACCGTCAACGACTTCGGCGACGGCAAGGCGCATACGTCGGTGCCCGTCTCGGCCGTGAGGGTTTGGCCAAGAGCCTGCCCGTGCTGCTGGAGGAACTCGGCATCGAGACTTCGGCTGAGGACGATCGCGGTGAAGTGCTGCGCGTCGAGCGTGCGGACGAAACTGGCGAGAACCACTTCGTGTTCCTGTTCAACCGCACCCACGATGTTGCGGTCGTGGACGTGGAAGGCGAACCGCTGGTCGCCTCGCTGGCCCAGGTCAACGAGTCCGAGCACACGGCCGCCATCCAGCCCAACGGCGTACTCGTCGTCAAGCTGTAAAACCGCGCATAGCGCCTAATTACCCAACGGCTCCCTTGCTGCTCATCGTAGCAGGGGAGTCGTTTTCGTATCTCCAGCAAAGTCGGGTAGGGTGGTCACCGTGCGAGGCAAAAACAGAGTGACGATGGCGGACGTGGCCCATGAGGCCGGTGTTTCGGTAGCCTCGGTGTCTAATTTTCTGAACAAACAGCCATATATGAGCGAGGCGATGGCCGCGCGTATTGCGGAAGCCATCGACAGGCTCGGATACAAAGTCAACTCGTCGGCCAGAAACCTGCGTTCCGGGCGTACCCGGTTGCTCAAGCTGGTTATTCCCGATCTGCGGCAGGTGTACTTCTCCGAACTCGCCGAGGATATTCTGGCCGAGGCCCGGCAACATGGCTACGGCGTCATCGTGGAATCCACCACTAACAATCGTGCCCGCGAGCTGGAAAGCATCGCATCGATGGGCACGCACAGCGCGGACGGCTCATCTTAAGCCCTCTGATGATGACGGTTGACGATATCGCGGCTTTGGATGGCGATTACCCGCTCGTACTGTTGGGTGAACGTTTGTTCGGCGTCAACGCGCCGCACGTAGTGATTCGCAATCGCGAAGGGGCCGCCGCCGCGACTTATCACCTGCTTGATGCCGGTTGCCGCCGCATCGCCGTAGTCGGTGCCGTGCCCCACCCCGAGCACGATTTCTCGTCGGGCTCCATCCGCACCCACGGATATCGTGAGGCGCTGGCCGCGCGCGGCATCCCCTGTGATGACAGTCTGCTTATCGAAACCCAAGGCTGGGGGAGCGCCGACGGTTTGGTCGCGGTGGACACCATGCTGGAGAGTGGCCTGCAATTCGATGCCGTGTTCGCTTTGAATGACTTGCTGGCGTGGGGCGTGCTGCGTGAACTGCGCGAACGCGGCGTTGCCGTGCCGGATGATGTTCGCGTCATCGGCTTCGATGACGTGGAGGAATCGGCCTACATGGTGCCGTCTCTTTCCACCGTTAACTCCGGCAGGGAAGCCATCGCCCGACTGGCCGTCGAATCCATCATCCAACAGGTCGAATCCGGCAGCCGTGCCCCCGCCCAAACCATCGAGGCCCCCTATAGCCTCTCCCTGCGCGAGTCCTCACCGGCGTTGGCGCGCGCCTGATGAATCCGTGGTTCGAAATATCCGAAGTGAATGACAAGGCCCGTCAATCGTATGGTGATTGACGGGCCCTGGTCGTATTGGACTTGACTGTACTTGGTACGGGCGTGACTCTCCGTCTTTTAGCCGTGGAATTCCACGCTGATCCAGGAGATGGCGGGAAGCGTTGCCGTGCAGGTGCCGGTGGCGTTCATTGCAATGTCGAGCGGTTGCGGCGTGACGGCTTCGGGCGCTTCGGCGGTGTTGGTGCGGTACGGATCGTCCTCATGCAACAGTTGCGCCTTGTTGAGCGCGAGCGTGCCGAGACCGGGCAGGCCGGGCAGCCCGGAAAGGTCGATGGTGAGCGTGTGCGGGGTGTTGGCGTCGCGGTTGACGGCAAGCAGCAGACCGGTGCGGGCCTGTTCATCCACGTGACTACCGCGTCGATGGCCGGCACGTCGCCATATGCCTCGGTATGGATGGTGGGGGAGCTGATGGCCGGAGCGTAGGCCTGGCCGCGCGCGTGAAGGGCGGCTTCGGCGAACGGTAGACGTGGTCTGCCGCCATGCCGGGCCATGTTCCTCGGCCATGATGGGGGCGATGACGTTGACCAGCTGGGCGCGCGAGGCGGAACGCACGCGATCGCAGTGCTTGAGCAGGGTGATCATCAGGGAACCTTCGACCACCGCGTCGGCCGCGGTGTAGATGTCTTCCAGCATATGCGGAGACTTAGGCCATGGCTCGTGGTGCAAACCCTGCGCGGCCTCCGCCTTCCACTGGTCTTCCTGCTCGTTCCACTTGTCCGAATACCATACGCCCCATTCGTCGAAGGACAGGGCGATGTCTTTGGTGCCGTTGTTGGCTTCTCGCGCCTGATCGGCCGCGTCCGAGACGGTGGCGATGAACTTGGTCATGTCTTCGGAAGAGGCCAGGAAGTCCTGCATGGAGGCGGCGGTCCGGGTTTTATGGCCGCGGTCGAAGTAGTAGGCATGGCAGGAGACGAAGTGAGATTCTCGTAAGCTTGGTGAGCACGGTCTTCTCCCACGTGCCGAAGGTCGGCATATAGGCACCCGAGGAACCGCAGGCCACGAGTTCGAGACCGGACTCGGCGAGCTTCATGGCGTGGGCCACCTTATCCACCGCGCCGGCATATTCTTCCGGGCTCATGTGGCCCACCTGCCACGGGCCGTCCATTTCGTTGCCGATGCACCACATCTTGATATCCATCGGCTCCTCGATGCCGTTGGCCACGCGCTGATCCGCCCAAGCGGTGCCGGGCGCGCCGTTGACATACTCGAGCTCGTCGAGCGCGGCTTTCAGCCCCCGGGTGCCCATGTTGACGGCAAGCATGATTTCGGTGCCGGCTTTCTGGCTCCAGCGGTAGAAGTCGTCGATGCCCATCTCGTTGGTTTCGGTGCAATGCCAGGCCAGGTCGCGGCGCACGGGGCGATTCTCGCGTGGACCGATGCCGTCTTCCCAGTTGTAGTTGGATACGAAATTGCCGCCGGGGTAGCGCACGCAGGTGACGCCCAGCTCCTTGACCAGGTCAAGCACGTCTTGGCGGAAGCCGTTTTCGTCGGCGGTGGGATGGCTGGGCTCGTAGATGCCGCCGTAGACGCAGCGGCCAGATGTTCTACGAATGAGCCGAACAGACGCGGGGGAACGTCGGCTACCGGAGTGGCGTCGGCGTTGAGGGCGATGCTGGCGTCCGGCGTGGTTGCGTTGCCAGTTGTGGAGACGTTACTGGCCGTGGTGCCGGCGGCGGTCGGCGCCGGGCTGCTTTCCTGCTTGTCGGATGGGTGGTTTCGGCGGAATACTGGCTGTTGTGAGTGGTCATGAGCGGGATGCATCTCCTTCGGTTTGCGGTTAGTCACCATGGTTTCGGTTTGTGGTTAGTCACTATGGTGCGACGTGTCGTGTTTGCGTAAACATAAAACATGTGGTACCGTTTCTTTGAAACGATACAAGGCTTGGAACAAAACGCCAAGTCCCGTCGTTTCCCATAACAAGGAAGGAAAGAACGATGAAGTTCGGCAAGAAGACAATTGCCCTGATTGGTGCTGTGGCCATGCTCTCCTCTGTAGCTGCCTGCGGTTCCACTTCTGCCGGGGATGGCGGAAGCACCGGCTCCTCTGATAAGAAGGTCGAGCTGACCGTGTGGTCCTGGGATTCCACACTGCCTCGTACGGTCAAGGGATTCGAGGCCAAGAACCCGAACATTAAGGTGAAGGTGACCAACGCCGGCACCAACAAGGACGAGTACAACGCACTGTCCAACGCCATCGAGGCAGGCTCCGGTGCTCCGGACATCGCCAGATCGAATACTACGCACTGCCCGAATACGTGATTCGCGGCCACCTCGAGAACCTTTCCGATCTCGGTGCCTCCGATTTCAAGGACTTCTACACCCCGGGCACGTGGTCCTCGGTGAACATCAATGACGGCGTCTACGCCCTGCCGATGGATTCCGGCCCGATGGCCTGGTTCTACAACAAGGGCGTCTTCGACAAGGCCGGCGTCGATCCGACCAGGTGCGCACGTGGGACGACTTCTACGAGGCCGCCAAGAAGATTCGCGCCGTGGACTCCTACATCACCTCCGATTCCGGTGACGCCGGCTTCTTCGACTCCATGACCTGGCTGGCCGGCGCGACCCCGTTCGAGACCTCCAAGGACGGCGGGACCGTGACCATCAACCTGACCGGTGACAAGAACGTCAAGACCTTCACCGACTTCTGGCAGAAGATGATCGACGAAGACCTCATCGACACCAAGACCGTCGGCTGGACCGACGATTGGAACAAGGGTCTGGATGACGGCTCCATCGCATCCCTGCTGACCGGCGCTTGGATGCCGTACAACCTGCTTTCCGGCGCTCCGAACGGTGACGGCAAGTGGCGCATCGCCAGATGCCGACCGCAGACGGCTCCGAGACCAACTCCGAGAACGGTGGTTCCTCGCTGGCCATCGTGAAGTCCGACGACAAGGACAAGGTCGCCGCCGCCTACAAGTTCATGGAATACGCCTGCCACGACGCCGAGGGCATCAAGACCCGTGTTGACGGCGGCGCCTTCCCGGCCGACAACGACACCCTCAAGTCCGACGACTTCCTCAACATGACCTCCCTGACCGACTCCGACGGCAAGGCCCACGAGTACTTCGGCGGGCAGAAGTTCAACGAGGAGCTGGCCAAGGCCGCAGCCAATGTGTCCACCGGCTACAAGTTCCTGCCCTTCGAGGTCTACGCTCGCGGCAAGTTCGGCGACTACGCCGGCGATGCCTACACCGGCAAGACCACGCTCTCCGATGCCGTGGCTTCCTGGCAGAAGGACCTGCAGGATTACGCCAAGCAGCAGGGCTACCAGGTGAAGTAACGGCAATCACAGCAGACTTCCTCCTGTGGTTTCTGTAGCGGGAGTTGCGATAACAGGATCGGGCACTCTTCGGAGCGCCCGATTTTCTTATGCCATGGGAGCAGTGGCGCGCGGATTGCGATACCAAGATGCGTGTTGCCGAAGAATGTGTATAATAAAAGATGTTATCGCAACCATAGCTACAAAGTGGCGAAACAAAGCCGTTTTGTGACTACTGAACCATAGAGTGATGGTTCACGATAGCATGACGACGAGGAGAGTTGCCATGCTGTTGTGGTGACAATCACTGCAGACCGCCGAAAGGCGATCCAAGGAAGGAGAACAGAACGATGAAGTTCACCGTTGCTAAGAAGGCCATTGCACTTACCGGTGCGGTTGCCATGCTGGGTTCCGTTGCCGCCTGCGGTTCCGACACCGCCAGTGGCAAGCCGGCTCAAGATAAGGACGTTACCGAAATCACCGTGTGGGCTTGGGAGCCCACGCTGACCCAGGTTGCCAAGGACTTCACCAAGAAGACCGGCATCAAGGTCGATCTCAAGAACGTCGGCACCAACACCAAGGAATACACCCAGCTTGATAACGCCATCGAGCTGGCTCCGGTGCTCCGGACGTCGCTCAGGTTGAGTACTACGCCATCCCGCAGTACGCCATCAAGGGCAACCTGCTGGACATCACCGACAAGACCTCCGGCTACTCCGACTTCTACACCCCTGGCCCGTGGGCTTCCGTGCAGTTCGCCGGCAAGGTCTACGGCCTGCCGATGGATTCCGGCCCAATGGCCTTCTTCTACAACAAGGAGGTCTTCGACAAGGCCGGTGTTGACGCCGAGCAGATCAAGACCTGGGATCAGTACTACGACGCCGCCAAGAAGATTCACGCTCTGGGCGACAACTACTACATCACCTCCGACACCGGTGACGCCGGCTTCTTCGACTCCATGACCTGGCTGGCCGGTGCAAAGCCGTTCCAGACCTCTTCCGATGGTTCCGAAGTCACCGTCAACCTGACCGAGGACAAGGGCGTCAAGACCTTCACCGACTTCTGGCAGAAGCTGCTGGACGAGGGCCTGCTCGACACCAAGACCGCTGGCTGGTCTGAGGACTGGTTCAAGGGCATGGTCGACGGCACCATCGCCTCCCTGTTCACTGGCGCTTGGATGCCTGCCAACCTGGCCAACTCCGCTGCTGACGGCGCTGGCAAGTGGCGTGTGACCCAGATGCCGACCGCTGACGGCTCCACCACCAACTCCGAGAACGGTGGTTCTTCGCTGGCTGTGCTCGCCTCCACCAAGAAGGCTGACGCTGCTTACCAGTTCATCGAGTACGCCAACCACGGCGACGGCGTGGCCACCCGTGTGGCCGGCGGTGCATTCCCGGCTGACAAGGCCTCCATGGAGTCCGACTCCTTCAAGAACACCACCACTGTGAAGAACGCCGATGGCGAGGACGTTGACTACTTCGGTGGTCAGAAGTACAACGAGGTTCTGGCTCAGGCTGCTGAGAACGTGTCCTCCGACTACCAGTTCCTGCCCTACGAGGTCAAGGCCCGCACCATCTTCGGCGACTACCTTGGCAAGTCCTACACCGGCGACCAGAAGCTGACTGACGGTATCGCCGCTTGGCAGAAGGCACTGCAGGATTACGGCAAGGATCAGGCTTCACCGTGAAGTAAGCTTGAACCCTCGCTGAGACTGCTAGCTAATCTCACCTGATACACAAAGCCTCGTGACGAATCCCGTCACGGGGCTTCTACCGTTTTAAGCCCCGCCTAGTACACTCGTCACCATGCGAGTGATCGGACAGCGAATCAAAAGAATGGCAACCATAGCAGTGACTGCCATCCTTTCCGTATCCTTGGCCTCGTGCGGGCAGTCCACCACCGATAACCGCACGGAAATCAGCGTATGGAGCTGGGAACCGAGCATGGGCGAGGTCATCCGCCGTTTCGAAAAAGCCAATCCGGACATCCGCGTGAAATGGACCAATATCTCCGGCTACGGCAATCTTAATACCGCCATTCAAGACGGTTACGGCACGCCGGACGTGGCTCAAATCGAATACTATGCACTGTTGCAGTACGCGGTCTCCGGCCAATTGCTTGATCTGACCGACAAAATCGGCTCGGATTATTCCAACTTCTTTACCCTCGGCACATGGTCGTCCGTGCAGCTCGCCGGCCGTACCTATGGACTGCCCATGGATTCGGGCCCGATGGGCTTCTTCTACAACGAAGACGTGTTCCGCCAAGCCGGCGTGGACGCCACCAAGATCAAGACTTGGGATGACTATTACGAGGCCGCCGAAAAGCTCAAGGAGATCGGCGCGTATATCGCCGCCGACTCGGGCGACGGCAGTTTCTATGACGCGATGGTCTGGCTCGCCGGTGGTCAGCCGTTCCACACGTCGGCCGACGGCAAAACCGTGACCATCGATTTGGATGAGGATGCCGGCACCCAACGGTTCACCGAATTCTGGCAGAAAATGATCGATGAGGGGCTTGTTGACACCACCTCCGCCACATGGTCGGATCGGTGGAAAAGCAGAGTGGGCACCGGCACCATCGCCTCCGTGTTCTCTGGGGCTTGGATGCCGTCGCTGCTGCTGTCCAATGTGCCGGGCGCGGCCGGTCTGTGGCGCGTGGCTCCCATGCCCACCTATGGTGGGCAGCCTGCCAACGCCGAAAATGGCGGCTCGGCGCTGACCGTGTTGCAACTGACCCGTAAGCCGGATGCGGCCTATCGTTTCGTGGACTTTGTGGCGCATGACGCCCAAGGCATTAGCGCGCGTGTAGACGGCGGTGCCTTCCCGGCCGATTACGCCACCCTGAATTCCGCTGATTTTCTGGATAAAACCACGATTACCAATGACCGTGGCATTGAAATCCCGTATTTCGGCGGGCAGAAGTTCAACCGGGTACTGTCGGAGGCCGCCGAGGATGTGTCGGTCGGATACCAGTATCTGCCATTCGAAGTGTATGCGCGCAGTGACTTCAAATCGACGGTGGGCCAGGCATACGAGTGGTCCGGCAGTTTCCACGCCTATCAGCAGCGACAGGAAGCCATTGAGATGGGTATGAAGGACAAGGAAGGCAACCCGCTCGAACCATTGGAGAAGCCCGGCAAGAAAGTCAGTCTCTCCGACGGCCTGGCCCAATGGCAGAAAGACCTCCGAGAATACGGCCTCAATCAGGGCTTTACGATTAAGTAGGGATTCGGGGTTGGGTCGAATCGACCGCGCTATACGCGGCCGATTCCTGCATACTACGTCACTTCACATTGCGCGAGTAGATGTGCGCCATGCCCTTGAAAATCAAATCCGGGTCATACACGTCAATCAGCTCGGTGTCATTCTCAAACACTCGACCGAGGCCACCGGTGGTGATCACCTTGAAATCCTCGCCTCCGAGCTCTCTGCGGAACTGACGAATCGTGCGCTCCACACCGCCCAAGAACGTGTAATACAAACCGGCCTGCATGCAGGTCTTGGTGTTGGTGCCCAGAATCGTATCCGGTCGCGTAATTTCCACTTCCGGCAGCTGGGCCGTATCTCCCCACAGAGCGGCCGCACCGGCACGGATGCCGGTGGTGATGACGCCGGAATCGACCACGCCCTTGTCGCTCACGTGCGTGAACGTGGTGGCGGTGCCGAAATCAGCCACCAGCACTGGGCCGCCATACTCGTAATAGGCACCGGCGCAGTCGGCCAGAATATCCGCACCCAGCGATTTCGGATCGTCAACGCGCACGTTCATACCGGTCTTGATGCCCGGTCCCACCACCATCGGATCAATGTCGAGGAATTTGACGATGGACGAACGGAAGGAGTGCATCACTTTCGGCACCACCGAACAGATGATCACATCGTCCACATCGGATGGCTGAAAACCGCTCATTCTCAGGAATTCAGTCAGAAACAGCCCATACTCATCAGACGTATGGTTGGCTTTGGTGGTGATGCGGTAGGTGCCGGCGATGGTATCGCCATCCAAAAAGCCCAGCACGATGTTCGTATTGCCGATATCAACGGCGACCAGCATGATAACCCTCCAGATTCAAGATGGATTTCATGCGCAATTCTACAGTCCCATGGCTATGATGGCCTGCGGTGGTCGACCCAGCGTGGCGGCCAACCGTAGAACACAACATATACAGAGGAAGAACCATGTCTCAAGACAATGGTGCGCACATCGAAGACGGCGCAACCACAGATGCGAGCCTTGCCTCGCGTGCAAAGAATCCGAAAAAAAACGGCCCGAAGTGGTGGCTGATCTCACTGATTGCCGTCATCGTGCAGTGGCGGTCGTCATCGGCGTCACGCTCGCTTTCGGCGGTAAGAAAGATGACAAGTCGGCCTCGTCCAGCAACCAATATGCCGACACCGTGACCATCGGCCTCAAACTGGCCCCCACCAATCTGGACATCCGCAACACCGCCGGCTCCGCGCTTGACCAGATCCTGATCGGCAACGTATACGAAGGCATCGTGGCACGTGACTCCAAGAACCAGGTCGCTCCCGCCATCGCCTCCAGCTGGGAGACGTCCAAGGACGGCCTGACCTACACCTTCCACCTCAATAAGAACATGACCTTCTTCAATGGCGACAAACTTGACGCCGAGGACGTGGCCTGGTCCATCAACGAGCTGATCGCTAAGGCTACCACGACGCGACGCGCTCGCCGCCGTCAGCAAGGTGGAGGCCAAGGACGCCGACACCGCGGTGATCACGCTCAAGACGCCGAACTCCAACCTGTTGTGGACCCTGACCGGTCGCGCAGGCTCGTGTTCGACAAGGACGCCAAGTATGACCTGAAGACGCAGGCCGTCGGCTCCGGCCCCTACACCGTTGCCAAGTTCGTGGAAAACAGCTCGATCACGCTGAAGGCCAATGAGAAGTACTGGGGCAAGAACAAGGCCAAGACGCCCACCGTGGTCGTCAAGTATCTGGCCGACGACAACGCCGCGGTCAATGCGCTGAAGTCCGGTGACGTGCAGGTGCTCGCCCCGATTACCGAGAACCTCGCCGAACCGTTCAAGTCCGATTCCGCCAAGTACACGGTCAAAGCCGGCAACGGCACCGACAAGTTCGTGCTCGGCTTCAACAACGCTTCCGGTTCCAAACTGGCTGACAAGCGCATTCGCCAGGCCATCCGTTACGCCATCAACCACAAGGAGCTCATCGCCTCTCGCGGCGGTGCGGACAAGGCGCTCGGCGGCCCGATCCCGTCTCTCGACCCCGGCTACGAGGATCTGACGAATCTGTACCCGTATGATCAGAACAAGGCCAAGTCGCTCATGGCTGAAGCCGGCTATTCCACCGACAAGCCGCTTCAACTTACGCTGACCTACGCCAACATCTACGGCACCGAGCTCGGAGACCAGCTGCGCTCCCAGCTCAAGCCATCGGCATCGACCTGAAGGTGAATGTGGTGGAGTTCTCCACGTGGCTGCAGGATGTGTACACCAACCACACCTTCGATATTTCGCTGGTGGACCACAACGAAAGCCACGACTTCGCATCGTGGACCGATCCGACATACTATTTCGGTTACGACAACAAGAATGTGACCAAGCTGTACAACGAGGGTGTTGCCGCCACCTCCGACAAGGAGCGTGATGCCAAGTTCGCCGCGGCCGCCAAGCTTGTCTCCGAGGATGCGCCGGCCGACTGGCTGTTCAACTACCGCATCACCACCGCCACGGCCAAGGGCGTTGAAGGATTCCCCTTCGACCTCAACCAGACCGTTCTGCCCCTCTACAACGTGACCTACACGAAGTAGTTCGTTACAGCAATGAGCTCCCTCAGTGAGGGGCTCATTGTTAATCCAAGTAAAGTAGGCATTATGCGATTCGTGTTGAAACGGCTGGCGTTATTCGTGGTGGCGTTGTTCGGCCTGTCCGTGGTGGTTTTTGCAGCATTGCGCATTCTGCCTGGCGATGTGGCCTCCGTGATGGCCGGCGTCAACTCGCCGCCTGAGCGTGTGACCCAGCTACGCGAACAACTCGGTCTGGATCGGCCATTGATTGCACAATACTTCGATTGGATGAGTGTGCTGGCCCGTGGTGACTTCGGCACTTCAATCCTGACTGGTCGCTCCGTAACCTCCTTGGTAGGCGCACGTGCGTCCATCACCTTTCCCCTGATTATTCTTGCCCTGCTCATCGCCTTGGTCATCGGCTTGCCGCTGGGCTGTGCGGCGGTACTGGCCCGCAGCGCAACGGTGCGTGCGGTGTTTCATGTACTGGCTATTGTCGGCGGTGCCGTACCTGCGTTGTGGGGCGGTCTGCTGCTGATTCTGTTGTTCGGGCGCGGCGTAGGATTGCTTGATGTGTTTCCCTCGCAAGGGTTCCCGCTGGATGGCTGGGGCGCACCCGGTTCGGCGATATCAGCGTTGGTATTGCCGGCTGTATCGGTCGGCATCATCGTGGGAGCATCGCTTATGCGATACACGCGCGCGGCCTTAGGGGATTTAGCCAGTTCCGGCTACATCGATATGGCACGCTCGTGTGGCATGACGCGCACTCAGGCGGTGTTGCGTGTGGGATTGCGGTTGGCAACCCCGCAGCTGGTGTCTGTTATCGGGCTGACCTTCGCTTCGATGGTCACTGGCGTGATGGTCATCGAAAACCTGTTTGCGTTACCGGGCATCGGCAACGGTCTTGTGACCGACGTGGGCAACCGCGACCTGATTGCCGTGCAAAGCGAGCTGTTCCTGCTGGCCGCGTTCTTTTTGACTGTCGGCCTCGTGGTCGATTTGTTCCACCGCGTGCTCGACCCGCGTCTGAAAACCGCTACCGCCATTACGGAGGTGACCGCATGAGCAATGTTCGTCGTGCGACGACTGGTGGTCGACGGGCTGCCTTCGTCATCGTCCTGCACTCTATGTGGCGTCGTGCCGAGGGCAAATTCGCACTTATCGTGCTCGCTCTGTGGTTGCTCATTGCCATCGTTTCCCTGTTCTGGACCCCGCAATCGCTGTGGGCCACTGATGGCTACCATGTATGGGCCAAGCCGTCCGCCGAGCACTGGCTCGGCACTGACGGCACCGGCGCGGACGTGTTCAGCTGGCTGCTGGCCGGCTCACATACCAATCTTGTGATCGTGCTGCTGACCGTAGTGGCATCTATGGCTTGGGGCTGCTGCTCATCGCGGCCATGGTGGCACGCAATGCGGCGCTCGCCAGTTCTTCGGTAGTGGTAGTTGATGCGTTGATTTCCGTTCCCACCGTGTTGATTGCGTTGATTCTGGCTGTGCCGTTGGGAGCGTCAATCGCGGTGATTGTGATCGCCTGCGGCTTCGGATATGGGTTGAATCTGGCTCGTGTGGCTCGCCCCGCAGCGTTGCTGGCGGCCCGCTCGTCGTATGTGGAATCGGCCTTGGCCAATGGTGCCAGCGGGTGGCGTGTGCTCATAAGCCATGTTATGCCGAATATTCTGCCGGTATTGGCTGTGCAACTGTCATTGTCGGCGGGCACGGCGGTGTTGGCTGAGTCGGGGCTTACTTATCTCGGTATCGGTGTGCCGTCCGGTGTGCCGAGCTGGGGGCATTCTCTGGCCACTTCGGTCAAACTCATCAACGTGTTCCCATTAACCGTGGTGTGGCCCGGCCTGATCGTCACGGTTGTGGTTGTGGCGCTGAATATTTTTGGTGATGTGCTGCGCGATGCCATCGATCCGGTCACCAACCCCGCATTACGTGAAATAGGAGGCGAACGATGAGCGTCGATGTTCGCGGGTTGAAAATCACGATTGGCGGCAAACCAATCGTCTCTGATGCGGATATGACCATTGCCGACGGTGAACGAGTCGGCTTGATCGGTTCTTCAGGCTCCGGAAAATCTATGATTGCCAAGGCGATGCTGGGGTTGCTGCCCCTGACCGCTGTGACTAATGGGTCGATTGATATGGGCAGCACGGAAATTATCGGAGCTTCCGAACGTGCGCTTGCCGACCTGCGCGGCCGGTATGTGGGTGCGGTGTTCCAGAATCCGGCTGCCTCGCTGAACCCGGTGATGACCGTGGCGCAGCAGATCGCCTTGCCATTGCGGTTGCACTATGATCTGACCAAGGTCGAACGAGCCGACCGAGTGAATGCCTTGTTGAGCAAGGTCGGGCTGGATCTCGATATGGCCGGCAAATACCCGCACGAACTGTCCGGCGGCCAACAGCAGCGCGTGGGCATCGCCACGGCGCTGATCACCTCACCGCGATTCATCATCGCGGACGAACCCACCACCGCACTCGACTCCATCACGCAACGCCAGATCGTGGACCTGCTGACCTCGCTGGTGGACGACGCCGGTGCCTCCATGCTGTTCATCACCCACGATTTCTCCGTACTCGCGCGTGCCACCACCCGCTGCTACGTGCTGGACGCCGGCCGCATCGTCGAATCCGGACCCACCGCCGACCTGCTCGCCGCGCCGACCACACCACAAGCCCAGCGCCTGGTCGCCGCCGCCCAAACCCTCACCCTCCACACCCCCAAGGAGGATTCGCATGAGTAACAGCAGTGTGCCGCTCCTCTCCGCCCACTTCATCACCAATCCTTCGGCCCGCGCACCGCACGCCACCAAGTCCTCTTCGACGTCTCCGCCGACGTCCACGCCGGCGAATGTCTGGCCGTGATCGGCGGCTCCGGATCCGGCAAATCCACGCTGACCCGCATTATGCTGGGCTTGGAATCCGCGGACTCCGGCAGCGTGGAATACGAGAGCCAATCCATTGTCGGCGGCCGAAAATCGCCGGGATTCGCGGCCCTGCGCCGCGAATCGGGACTGGTGTTCCAGGACCCGTTCTCCTCGCTCGACCCACGTTGGCGAGTCGCCAAATCAGTGGCTGAACCGCTGAGTCTGCAACGGCGTGACCTGAACAACACCGATATCGACGAGCGAGTGGCCGCGGCTCTGACCATGGCAGGCCTTGAACCGGCAGACTTCCTGAACCGGTACCCAATCGACCTGTCCGGCGGCCAGGCGCAGCGCGTGGTCATCGCCCGCGCTATCATCAACGAGCCCAAAGTGATCCTCGCCGATGAGCCGATGAGCGCCATCGACGTGGCCGCGCGCATTCAGATCCTCGACACCTTCGCCGCCATCCGCGCGGCCCGGCCGAGCACCGCCATCATCATGGTCTCCCACGATCTCGGCGTGGTACAGCACATCGCCGACCGCATCCTCGTGCTCCATGACGGGCGTCTCGAAGAGACGGGTTCCACGCTGAAGTGCTCGGCAACCCCCAATCCGATTACACCCGTCAGCTCATCGAGGCAGCCTCGTTATAGACCTTTTTTGGCTCCCTCTCTGAGGGGAGCTGTCGAATGCAGTGAGGCTGAGGGGAGTTACGGGTGCCGTCGTATTCCCCTCAGTCCGCTTCGCGGCCAGCTCCCCTCAGGGAGGGGAGCCGAGGCCGCCGGCGACACGCGCTTGTCGCGGGTTGTGCTATGGTGTGAGACATGCAGATTATCTCATGTTGTTGTCGCTAACCGACGCCCCTGGGCGAGCGGTCAGTGACGCATAACTTGAGATAGAGCATTCGAATCGCGGCAAATCTGTCGCATGAATTTTCATGAAATCGATGGCACGAGCGTAACCGTGTAACGCGCGAGTCGTGGTTAACATGAAAAACCGATTCACTTTCCGGCTTCACCGTACAGTGAGCGGGGATACTCGATTTCAAACTAAAGCCACAGTCCATTCGTCTGGGAACGTCGGTTCACGAACGCAACGCAGCAAAACCCCACAACCCCAGCAACGAAGGACTTCACATGACCATCCACAACAGCCTCGCAGAACTCATCGGCAACACCCCGCTCGTCAAGCTCAACCACATTCCGCAGGCGGCCGGCGTCAAAGCCACCATCGCCGTCAAAGTCGAATACTTCAACCCCGGTGGATCTTCCAAGGACCGCATTGCCGAACGCATCATCGACGCCGCCGAACAGTCCGGCCAACTGAAGCCCGGCGGCGTGATTGTCGAACCCACCTCCGGCAACACCGGCGTCGGCCTGGCCCTGGTCGCCCAGCAGCGCGGCTACCGCACGATTTTCACCCTGCCGGACAAGGTCTCCGATCCAAGCGCGCGGTGCTGCGCGCCTACGGTGCCGAAGTCATCGTCACGCCAACCGACGCCGGCCCGGACGACCCGCGCTCCTACTATCAGTCGCCGAACGACTGCCAATACGATTCCCGGCGCTTCCGCCCGAACCAGTACGACAATCCGAACGGCCCGCTGAGCCACTACTACACCACCGGACCTGAGATCTGGGAGCCACGGACCACAAGGTCACGCACTTCGTGGCCGGCATCGGCACCGGCGGCACCATCTCCGGCACCGGCAAGTACCTCAAGGAAGCCTCCAACGGCGCGGTCAAGGTCATCGGCTCCGACCCGGAAGGCTCCATCTACTCCGCTTCCTCACGCGACGAAGTCCACCAGTACGACATCGAGGGCGTGGGGGAGGACTTCTACCCCAAGGCTTTCGACCGGAACATCACCGACGACATCGTGCGCGTATCCGACGCCGAAGCCTTTGAAATGACCCGCCGTCTGGCCGGCGAGGAGGCGTTGCTGGTCGGCGGCTCGTCCGGCATGGCCGTGGCCAGCGCCATCAAGTACGCGCTTGCCAATGATTTGGACGAGAACCAGATTGTGGTGGTGCTCGCCCCTGATTCCGGCCGCAGCTACTTGGAGAAGATCTTCAACGACGACTGGATGCGTGCCAACGGCTACGGCGACATCGTGGAGCGCACCAGCAAGCCCTCCCTCGCCGAGCAGTACCTTAACGGAGCTCCCTCTGATGAGGGAGCTGGGGACGGACTCCATAACTAGCTATCAAAAGAATCAATACCAACATCCGCACTAACCAACCGCACCTGTTCTACCTTCGAATACGGAACGATCCCGAAAGGAACCCAATATCATGTCCGCTGAATACAACGCCAAGTTCGCCAACACCGACATCGCCACTCGCGCCATCCACGCCGGCCAGGAGCCCGACCCGACCACCGGTGCGGTCGTCACGCCGATCTTCGCCACCTCCACTTTCAAGCAGGATGGCGTGTTGGGCCTCAGGGGAGGCCACGACTACTCCCGCTCCATCCAACCCACTCGCACCAGCTTCGACGAGCAGCTCGCCGCCGTGGAAGGCGGCAAGTACGCGCTGAGCTTCTCCTCGGGCTTGGCCGCCATCGACGTGCTGCTGCGCTCCACCATCAAGCCCGGCGACAACATCCTGCTCGGCAACGATGTGTACGGCGGCACCTACCGCCTGCTCTCCAAGGTGTTCGTGCCGTGGGGTGTGGGCCTCGACGTGGTGGACATCACCGATCTGAAAGCCGTGGAAACCGCATTGGCCTCCAAGCACTACCAGTATGTGTGGGTCGAGACCCGTCCAACCCGCTGCTCAACATCACCGACATCGCGGCCACCACCGAAGTCGCCCACAAGTACGGCACCAAGGTCGCTGTCGACAACACCTTCGCCTCGCCCGCCCTTCAGCACCCGCTGGCCGATGGCGCCGATGTGGTGGTCTACTCCACCACCAAGTACATCGGCGGCCACTCCGACGTGGTCGGCGGTGCCGTGGTGGTCAACGATGAGGAGACCCGCGAGAAGGTCGCCTTCCTGCAGAACGCCGCCGGCGCAGTGCCCTCCCCGTTCGACTCCTGGCTGGACATCCGCGGCCTGAAGACCCTGGATCTGCGCGTCAAGCGCCACAGTGCCAACGCCCTGAAGGTGGCCGAATGGCTCGAATCCCAGCCCTCTGATGTGATTGAGCGCGTCTGGTACCCGGGCCTCGAGTCCCACCCGGGTCATGAAATCGCCGCCCGCCAGATGCACGGCGGCTTCGGCGGCATCGTCTCCGTGCAGCTCGCGGCCGGCGCCGAGGCGGCCAAGCACTTCGTGGACCACACGCAGATCTTCACACTGGCCGAATCGCTCGGCGGTGTGGAAAGCCTCATCGAGGTGCCCGCCGCCATGACCCACGCCTCCGTGGCCGGCACCACCCTGCAGGTGCCCGCCAACCTGGTGCGCATTTCGGTCGGTATCGAGAACGCCGACGACCTTATCGCCGATCTCAAGCAGGCGTTGGATCGTATCTGACCGTACTGACGGTACTGGTGGCACCGTATTGACGGTGCCACCACGCTTATCGGCGGACTCGCTATCGATTGGTACCTACAAAAAATCCCCGGCCCACAAGGGTCGGGGATTTTCCGTTATCGATTAAACATATTGAATCAGCTGGCGTTGCCGCCCTGCCATCCAGTGGCATCCGCACCAGCCGGGCGCAACGTCTGACCGGAAGTCGGTGTGGTGCCATCAACGACCACACGAGTGCCGATGGTGGCAAAGTCGTACATCCACTTGGCGTCGGCCACCTGCATGTTGATGCAGCCGTGCGAGCTGGGATACCCTGCTGCACATAGATGGGGTGCTCGCCCCACATGTATGCAGGAACACCGTGCAGAGCCTCGCCGCCGTTATAGTAGGAAACCCACGGCGTGCCTGGCTGGTTGTAGCCTTCGCCAACCATGGTCTGCGATTCGTACTTGAGATACACGTAGAACGTGCCGGTATCGGACAGCATGGAACCATCGGCGGTGGGCTTGCCAGAAGCGATGTTGAACTTCTTGACCACCGTGGTGCCCTGATATGCAGTGGCAGTCTGGTTCGTCAGATCAACATGAACCCACTTATCGCCATTTGCCGTATCGAAGTTATGAGGCACCTCGACCTGCTTGACATCATACGGGCTGTCTTTCACAGCCACAGTGGAATCAGTGGACTGGTTCTGCTCGATGGCGGTAGCCAGACGTTCGGGGGCGTCCCCGGCACCAGTCACTTCAATACCATCCACACCGAGTGTCTTATCGGCACCAATTTCCACGCCGCCTTCGTCTTTCGGCGTGATGTAGACCTCGCGTGTCACCTTGGGAACAGTCAGTTCTTTGGTTACGCTGTCACTGGTGACGTACTTGGTGATGGCATCGCGGTCGACTACCAGACTCATGGTGCCACCCGCCTTATTCACCGTGGGCTTGAGGAATGAGGCAATGGTATCGGCCGGGATGGTGACGCTCTTGTTCACGCCGTTGTCCACGGTCAGTTTGAGGCCAAGCCTGGCATTGGCGTCAAACTGTGTTTGCTGTGCGCTCGCGTCATCAATCGGATTCTTTGCGGTCTGTAGCTTGACCGGCACCGTCGCATTTTCGCCCGGGGTCGCGACGGCCTCCTTGACTGCAGCATTGACAACATTGGTATCCGGGCCCTTGCGTCCTGACCCGCGGTGTAGTCGAACTGTTTGGTGCTCTTGTTGTAGACAACGGTGGCAATCTGCGCTCGGTCGGCCTCATCGACTAGGCCGGCGGTGACGAATTGTTCGGCAGTCTCTTTGTCCGTGGTGGCGGTCAGAGCGATATGCGGCTGATCGAAAATATTGAGCTTGGCCACGTCGCCGGTCTTCGCGTTCAACAGCGCATCCACGGTTTTATCCGTGTCGACGGTGACGCCAAGGTCCTTCAGCGAGGCTTTGACGCTGTTGCCTTCGGCGGTGAACGTCACCGTGGTGTTATTCAGCCGCTGCTTCACAGTATTCGCAAGTTCTTCGCGGGTCTGGCCCATGACAGAGACATTGCCCAAATGAACACCGGGCGCAGCCTTGTCTTGGAAGTACCAACGTCCGACGAAGAAATAGGCTATTAATGCGGCAAGCAACACTGCAAATATGGTTATGATGGCAATCCGTGCGGCCTTGCCATGTGATTTAGCGGTGGTAGATGCCATAACATGTTCACCCACATAGGCTGTATTATCGGCATGGTTATTGGTGCCATTGTCACTTTGCTGTGGTGTGGCGGTACCTGAATCCGCGGCTGCGAACAGCCCATCGGTGGCCACAGGCTGCAGCACCGCCGTCTCCTGATCGTCAGGAGAGGAGAAGGAAAATGTATCGTTGGCCATCAAAATGCCCCGTCTTAGTTCTCTCAAAGCGGCATATCGTGCGATATGCCGGGAATAACGTTCCTTGACGCATAATAATACGGAAGGGCTACGTACATCGTTGCGAGGTATTCCGTTATACGCTGAAATCCAGCCGCGGTCGGCCTACACTGGTCGTTTATGACAGCACATCAGCGGCGCTGGAGGCGCTCACACGATACTTCGGCTATGACTCGTTTAGGCCCGGACAGCAAGGAATTGTCGAGGCTTTGCTTGCCGGACGCGATGTCTTGGGCGTGATGCCCACCGGCGCAGGCAAGTCCGTGTGCTACCAGATTCCCGCCGCGCTCAGCCCGGGTATGACTTTGGTCATATCTCCCTTGATTTCCCTGATGCGCGACCAGGTCGATGCGCTGAACGACCTCGGTCTGCCGGCCGCGTTCATCAATACCACTCAAACTCCCGACGAGCAGGCGATGGTGTTCGCCCAAGCCGCCGCCGGGCAGATCAAACTGCTGTACGTGGCCCCGGAACGCTTGGAAACCGGGCGATTCCGCGACTTTGCCGCCCGTACGCCGATCTCGCTGATCGCCGTGGACGAAGCCCACTGCGTCTCCCAGTGGGGTCAGGACTTCCGCTCGTCGTACTTAGGTATCGGCGATTTCATCGCCGGGCTGCCGCAGCGTCCACCGGTGGGTGCGTTCACCGCCACCGCCACCGAACGGGTGCGCCGGGACATCGTGGGACTGCTGGGATTGCGGAATCCGGCCGTCACCGTTACCGGATTCGACCGGCCGAACCTGTATTTTGATGTGGTCAAACTGGAAACCAAATACAAGGCCGCATGGGTGGCGCGGTATGTGGCCGACCATCCGGACGAATCCGGCATCGTCTACTGCGCCACCCGCAAGACCACCGAAGCGCTCGCCGACACGCTGAACCAGATGGGCATTCCGGCCGTCGCCTACCATGGCGGCATGTCGCCGGACGCGCGTGAGGTGGCCCAGCGCGACTTCATCACCGACAAGGTGCCGGTGGTCGTAGCCACCAACGCCTTCGGCATGGGCATCGATAAGTCCAACGTGCGTTACGTCATCCACCACAATCTACCCGAATCCATTGAAGCCTACTATCAGGAGGCCGGCCGCGCGGGCCGTGACGGCGAGCCCAGCCGATGCACGCTGCTGTGGAATGAGTCAGACATCGTCACCCGGCGTCGGTTGCTGGATAACGATTATGAGAACGAGCGATTGACTCCCGAAGAGCAGGAGATCGTTCGCCAGTCCAAGCGCCGGCTGCTGGACGGTATGGTCGGCTACTGCCGCACCACCGACTGCCTGCACCGGTATATGACCCGGTATTTCGGTCAGGAATTGTCGCCGAATGCTGGTTCCGCGGCGGGTGAAGACATTGCGGCGGACTCTTCGCAGTCCGGCAGATGTGGTGCCTGCTCGAACTGCGAAAGCACGTTCGAGACCATCGACGTGACCCGCGTGGCGCAGGCGATCAGCCGTTGCGTGCATGACGCGGGGCAGCGCGTCGGTTCCGGCAAAATCGTCAAGATCCTGCGCGGCTCGCGGGCACAGGATCTGGCATGGCTGAACCCGGAGCGGATGCCCACCTTCGGCATGCTCAAGGACGTGAACGAGGCTCGCGTGCGCGACGTGTTGAGCCAGATGGCCACGGACGGGTACCTGTCAATCGCCGAAGGGCGTATGCCAATCGTCATGTTCGGTGCGCGGGCGGCCGAAACCGCCGCTCCCGACTTCCACTATGAGATCAAACGGGTGGAACGCAAGTCGGAGGCGGCCGGTTCCGGTCGGAGCGGGGGAGTGGCTGATACTGCCGATTCCGCCAATGTTCCCGGCGATGCGCTGGGCTCGTATATCCCGGACGATGACGAGGAATCGCTGTTCCAGAAGCTACGCGAACTGCGACGCACCATCGCCCAGGAAATCGGCAAGCCGCCGTACATCGTGTTCTCCGACAAGACCTTGCGCGACATGGCCCGCATCAAGCCGGTTACCAACGCGCAATTTCTGGCGGTCAACGGCGTCGGTCAACACAAGCTCGACCTCTACGGCCAGCGCTTCATGCAAGCCATCGCCTCGTTCAATGCCGGGAGTGCGTCATAACAATCTCCTATAGCGAACTGCGGAGTATTTGCGGGCGTTCTTGGGCTGGCTCGACTACGATGACTGTTCGATGCTTCATGACCGAACACTCGGCAAGTAGAAAGGCAACAGCATGGCAGAAGAAACGGCCGAAAAGCCCGTCGTCGAATCATTCCAGCTTGATCACACCAAGGTCAAGGCGCCGTACGTGCGTTACATCGACACCGAAACGGGCCCTCACGGCGACGTGATCTCCAACTATGATCTGCGCCTGACCCAGCCGAACAAGCAGGCCATCCCCACCGGCGGCCTGCACACCATCGAACACACCATCGCCGTGCTGCTGCGCGAACGTATCCCGGGCTACATCGACTGCTCGCCGTTCGGCTGCCGCACCGGCTTCCACCTGCTGACCTGGGGCACCCACCCCACCGAGGAAGTGGCCAAGGCCCTGAAGGAATCGTTGGAGTTCATCGCGTACAAGGCCACGTGGGATGACGTGCCCGCCACCACCGAGAAGAGCTGCGGCAACTATCGCGACCACAGCCTGTTCACCGCCAAGGAATGGGCCAAGCAGATCCTTGAGGAAGGCATCAGCTCCGACCCGTTCGAGCGCAAGGTCGTCTGATTCGTCTGATTCGATTCAATTCTGATTCGGCTCCCGCTGGCGGGAGCCGGGGGCGAAGCCGACTGAGGGTGGCTGTCCTCAACTCGGCTGGACTGTCCGGCTCCTGCGGACGGGAGTCATTGTTTATTAGTGTCCGTCATGCAACGCGGAGGGGATTTCTTGTGCCTACGGCATGGTAGGTTGGCCGTCAGTTAGTCGCCGGTCACCGTGCCGGCAACCCGGCATGTCGGAGAGGTGAGAAGTGACTCAGTCGAACGCTGCAAACAAGGCGACAGGCCGCCGTTTCCGCCACGCCACCATGCGCGATCTGCCGCAGATGCAGAAAATCTACGCACGCGCACGCGCGTTGATGGCCGCCAACGGCAACCCCACCCAGTGGGGCAACGAATTTCCGCGTGAATCGATGATTGAGGACGACATCGCCAACCAGCGTACGATGCTGCTGGTCGACATCTGCAATGGCCACGAACGCATTCTGGCCCAGTTCGCCCTGTGCCCGGGCGAGGATCCGACCTACGCCAAAATCGACGGCGCCTGGCTGGACAACGACGCCTATGTGACCATCCACCGCATCGCCGCATCCGGTCTGGTGCGCCACGCGGCCCGCGACTGTATCAGGTGGGCCCTGAAGCACTACGGCAACGTGCGCGCCGACACCCACCCCAATAACAAGGCCATGCAGCACGTGCTCGAAAGCTCCGGCTTCGCCCGTTGCGGCCTGATCCAGCTGCTCGACCGGCCGGTCGACACCACCAGAATCGCCTATCAGCGCCACGAGTGGTGAGTGTGGCTGTCGCCAGCGTGTTCGGTTCCGCGGTGGAGCTGGTCAGGTAAGGTCCACGTCGTCGCGCACGTACGGTCCGTCGGCCGCCCGTTCAAACTCGTGCATATCGCAAAAACCGTACGCTGAAAGTAACTCAGCGTACGGTTTTCACGAAAGCAGCCATCGGCTATCGGTCAGCCGATAGACCTCAGTCCTCAGTCCTCAGTCGCAGCGACTTGGCGTCAGCCCCGGCCTTCTGCTCAAGGCCGAGCTTGGAGCGCTTGCGGCTGTAGCCGAAGTACACGATCAGGCCCAGACCGAACCAGACGGCGAAACGCACCCAGGTCTCCCAGTTGAGACCGGCGATGAGCACGAAGCAGAATACGATGGCCAGAATCGGGGTGACCGGCACGCCCGGCGCGCGGAAGCCGCGGGGCGCATTCGGCTGGGTCTTGCGCATCCATAGAATACCGGCCGACACGATGATGAACGCGGACAGCGTACCGATGTTCACCAGCTCGAACAGCACGTTGATGTTGATGAAGCCGCCGGCGAACGCGGTCAGCAGACCGAAGAACCAGGTGCCCTTGAACGGGGTACGGTACTTCTCGTGCACGTGGCCGAAGAACTTCGGGAACAGGCCGTCACGGCTCATGGCGTAGCAGATACGGGATTGGCCGTACAGCTGCACGAGCATCACCGTGGTCATGCCGATGAGGCGCCCAGGTTCACGATCACCGCGAGCCAGTTCATGCCGGTCTCCAGAATCACGCCGGCCACCGGGGCGTCGATGTACTTGGCGAACTCCTTGTAGGGCACCACGCCGGTCATGATCAGGGTCATGATGACGTAGAGCACGGTGGAAACGGCCAGGGACAGCAGGATGCCGCGCGGCAGTGTCTTGTTCGGGTTGATGGTCTCCTCGGCGGAAGAGGACACGGCATCGAGCCGATGAAGCTGAAGAACACGATGGAAGCGGCCGGCACGATGCCGTACGGCTGGGTGGAGCCGGGCTGGAAAGTGTAGATGCCGTACGGGGAGAACGGCTGCCAGTTGGACGGCTTGACATACCACACGGCGCACACGATGAACAGCACGATGATGGCGAGCTTGATGAGCACCATCACGTCATTGGTGCGCTTGGTCTGGTTGATGCCGATGGAGAGCACCCACGTGATGATGAGCACGATGACGAAGCCGGGCAGGTTGAAGTAGGTGGTGACGTCCGGGTTGGTGCCGTAGGCGGCGGTCAGCTCGACCGGCAGGTGCAGGCCGAAGCCTTCCAGCAGTTTGTTGAAGTAGCCCGACCAGCCGGCGGACACTGTGGCCGCCTGCAGGGCGTACTCCAGAATCAGATCCCAGCCGATCACGAAGCGATGAGCTCGCCGAACGCCAGATAGGCATAGGAGTAGGCCGAGCCGGACACCGGGGCCATGGCGGCGAACTCGGCGTAGCACAGACCGCAAAACCGCAGCAGACGGCGGCCAGCAGGAACGATACGGACAGGGCCGGGCCGGCGGTCAGCGCGCCCTTGCCGGTGAGCACGAAGATACCGGTGCCGATGATCGCGCCGATGCCGAGCATCGTCAGATCGAAGGTGCGCATCGTGCGCTTGAGGGGAGTGGATTCGGCGACAAGCTGATCCACGCTTTTCTTACGAAACAGATCCATGTTCTTCTCTCATGAAATCTAGGATTATGGGGCTGAACCGGACGGATTTCCGGGATCCCGGCACGCCTCAACGCCGGGAATCAAAGGCGGCTTCCGAGAAACCGCATATCGGTCATTAGTGTACGACTGCCGGGCGAAAACAGACGATTGCGACTACACGTCACATTCTCGCGCAACAATAGGTGCCTATGAGCATGAACGCAGCACCTGAAATCGCATTCTCGTCCGAGCAGGGCAAGGCCAACTATGCGGCCGCCCGCCGCCAATACCCCGCACAGGCCATCGTGGACCTCAAAACCATGCGCGACAACATGGCCCACCTGGTCTCCGTGGTCGGCGTGGACGCCGCCC
>ENA-OQDD01000174-OQDD01000174.1-human-gut-metagenome-genome-assembly--contig:-NODE-174-length-26388-cov-1.807700_pt1 | contig 26388 bp, 38 predicted proteins | sample MGYA00242507_ERZ504598 | MGnify/ENA primary metagenome ERZ504598 (study PRJEB26092, sample SAMD00036318) | human gut metagenome | host: Homo sapiens | study: EMG produced TPA metagenomics assembly of...
ATGAGGATATTCTTGAGATAATAGATTTCTGTTATTCAAGGGATTACAGCTTATCACAGTATAATAAAAATGAGCTGTCTAATCAGAATGTTGAAGAAAATATAAGCGAACAGGATGCTGTGAATATAGCAAAGGAAACAGTGGCAAGAGTATATGGAATAGATATACATAATGTGGATGTCGATGTTGAGCATGATATGAGTAACGGAAGTGACGGAACATTTTCAAGTGAATATGTATATATCACAGATAAAAGCAGTGGCATAGAGTATTCAGCAGCAGTGGATATGCAGAGTGTGACAGTTTATTATGTGGAGAAAAATTTGGCGGAGTATTCTTCGTCGTCAGAACTTGAAAATAAGCCGCTTTATGAACAAAAAGCTGTAGAGGCAGAAAATATTGCCGAGAAGTTCATGAATTATAATGAAGGCTGGAGCAAAAAAGAAATAGAATATGCCATAAACTCAGAGAAAATGCTAAGGAAGGGCATTATAGATTTCTACTTTACAACAAAGGATGGAAACGTTTGTAAAGTAAGTTATAGCCAGTCAGAGGATACATTTTACAGCATTTGTGTAATAGATGAAAAAGTATGCGAAGCGATGAGAGCGAGTTATGAAGAGGCATCACAGGAGCAGGGAAATGCTGTCATAAAAACAATAATAAAATAATTTACAAAGGAGAAATGAAAAAATGAAGAAAGTATTATGTATGTTAATAATGACAATTGCAATTGGAATTATGGGAGGAGGAACTAGAACATATGCAGATGAGATTAAAGACAATTCTGAGATAGAAGAGCAGTATTTTGAAATATTAGCATATGATGCCGAAAATAATAGGAGCTTAGCTGTATTAAGTACTCATAATGCTAATGCTGAGGTAGCAGGAAATGGAGTAAGACTTAGAAATAATCCAAATACTAATTCTAAAATTTTAGAGTTAATGTATTCAGGTGAATTGGTGTGGATTGATTGGAGTAAATATGGAAAAGGAGGTTTGGAGTGGTTTTATGTACAAAGATTAAAAACTGGAACATATGGCTGGGTAAATAAAGAGTATATTGCTCAATGGGATTAGTAAGAGATTGAAATTATAAGGTGATTATAGGTGAAATTAAAAAGCATACGATAGAAGAAAAGTAATAACAAGTGTGTTAGTTGGAACAATTTATTCTAGCACAATAATTCCGTATGTTAATGAAAAATAAATCTATGATTTGGGGTATGGAAAGTTTTAGTAAATTATAGATTAGAAAGGTTGGTTGATATGAGTGAAATACAATTGATGCATTATAAACAGAAAACTCCGGAAGAAACGGTCCAATTTCTTCAAGATATTTTAAAAAATATGAAGGTTGAAGTAACTGAAACATGGCAGGAAAGAAGTTCCATCGGAACATATGCTCTTCGCTTAGATTTTAGGGGAACTAAAATAGGAGCTAATGGTAAAGGCGTTTCTAAAGCTTACGCTAAAGCCAGCGCTTATGCGGAGTTTTTTGAGCGTTATCAGAATGATATATTGGGACCAAGAGTGTTTTTTGGAAGTAAATTTCCCTTTTTTATGTCTCCTGATGAAAAAATACTTTCATCAGCTGAGATTGTTCAAAACGCTAATTCATTTACCTCTTTATATTTTTCTCAGAGGGGACTTAGTGGAGTTTCTGATGAGGAGAAAGCGAAAGCGTTTTATGATGTCCAAAAGGTTGATTATCATATTTATGGATTAGAAGATAAATATATTACGTTACCTTTCTATAGCATAAAAGAAAAGAAAGTTGTATATTTGCCGAAGTCAACCTATACACCATTTTATGGCTCAAACGGTATGTGTGCTGGAAATTCACCAGAAGAGGCCCTTGTTCAAGGGTTGTCTGAGATAATTGAAAGAGTTGTTCAAAGAAGAATATTTACTGAAAAGCCAGCGCTTCCAGATGTTCCAGAAGAATATATTCAGCAGTTCCCATATGTTTATGAGATTATTCAAAAACTTAAGGAACAAGAGAAAGAAGGCTATTATTATTTTATCAAGGATTGTTCGTTTGGTGGTCAGTATCCAGTTGCAGCATTAATTGTTTATGAAAAGAATACGGGAAAATACGGAATAAAGCTTGGCTGTCATCCAGATTTTGGGGTAGCAATAGAGAGAACGTTAACAGAAGCGACTCAAGGACAAGATTTGGCAGAGTATTCAAAAAGAAGTTCTGTTGACTTTACCAATAACCATGTTGATGAATGGAAAAATATATATAACAGCTATAAATTTGGTATGGGTCAGTATCCATATCAGTTATTTAGCAAGAATCCGACATATGCTTTTACACCAGTTGAAGATGTATCTGGTATGGATAACTGGGAAATTTTACATAGATGGATTGGAAAAATCACTAATGCTGGATATGATGTTATGATAAGAGATGTTTCATATTTGGGTTTCCCTAGTTTTCATATTATTATTCCAGGTTTATCTGAGATGGTATATCCTAGCGATCTGCAATTCAGGGCAACAAATACACGGTACTATGTGTCAAATATTCTACGCGATTGCCCAGAAAAAATTAATGCAAAAAATAGTAAGTTGTTCATATCAACAATGGAATATTTCCTTGGTAATGCGTATGAAAATACAATGGAATCATACTATGGTGTAGTTAATACTGAAGATGTACCTTGCGAGAAAATATATTGTGGATGTGCTTATTTTATCGCGATGAATTATGTGCTTAGAGGTGAATATAGTAAAGCTTCAGAAAAGATGGACTATATTATGTATATGGCAGATGAAGGTATTTCTAAGGACTTAATTAATAAGAGTGAGTTTTCGTTCTTGCAGGCGGTTAAATATTATGTATCTGCCATGGCATCTATTGACAATCATGAGATTGTAATGGAATATCTGCGAACTTTATTTGATGAATATATTTGTAACAGGTAGATGATATTTTTATTGATCAGAGGAACGTTATTATTAAGCAGTATCCATGTTTGACTAAAAATAGTATTACGAATCGTGAAAAGTATTCAGGATTATATGAATCCATTTCTCAATATACATATGCATTACGTACACGACAGATGGCAGATATTATTGAACAAAGCGAATTATCAAAATTTGTTGACTAATCGCATTTAGCTTTTAATCTACTTTGGCACTAACCCTTGAAAAAAAAGGGATAATGTAATATTATATAGAAAGGAGCTTTAATATGGAAAAGTATGGACTTCTTGAGGAACATGAAATGGACAGTATTATTGCTGATAGCAATGAAAAGACTGTAGCTTCCGATGTTGCCTCATCCGCAACTGCTGGTGCAGCAGCAGCTGGTTGTGCTGTAGCTGCTTCATTTGCAGCATAGCTCTATTATGTATGGGACAGAGCTGTCCTTAAAACAAGGAGGATGGTGCTAATATTTTAGTACTGTCCTTTTCTTGATAATGTGAGGAATAATTTATGCAGGTAATTCAAATAAAAGATGTTTGTAAAGCATTTGACCAGCGACAAGTTTTAAATAATATTTCTTTAAGTGTTGAAGAGGGGGAAATTTTTGGCTTGCTTGGACCTTCGGGAGCTGGAAAGACAACTTTAATAAAAATGCTTATTGGTCTACTTTCGGCAACATCAGGAAATATTGCTATATTGGGGAAAGAATTAGATAAAAAAATTGATGAAAGTTTCCCATCATTTGGCATGGTTTTAGACAATGACGGGCTATATGATAGATTAAATTGTTATGATAATCTAGAACTGTATGCTAGAATTTATTCAATTAGTAATCGAAAAAAAGTAATCAATGATTTATTAGAAAAAGTTGGTCTGATAGAAAGTTCAAAAAAAAGTGTTTCTAATCTTTCTAAGGGAATGCGTCAAAGATTGTCATTTGCCAGAGCTATTTTACATTCTCCTAAAATAGTATTTTTAGATGAACCTACCAGTGGTCTGGATCCAGCTACTACATTGCAAATTCATTCGATGATGAAAATGTTAAAAGAAAGTGGAACTACAATTTTTTTAACAACGCATAATATGAATGAGGCTCAAAAGATGTGTGATCATCTTGCTCTTCTGAACGAAGGAAATATAGTTGAAGAAGGTACACCAGAGGACATCTGCTTACATCATAGAAAAAAATGCGAAGTTAATATTGAGATGACCAATGGTGAAAAATATATGGTAGATTCACACGATCTGCTTACAGTATTAACAAACTGTACTTGATACTAATAATAAAATACGCAGTATCCATTCAAATGAACCGAATTTGGAAGAAGTATTTATTGAACTGACAGGGAGAGATTTAAGATGAAAACAATTAACCACATTTGTGCTATCTTCATTAAACAAATTAAGGATTCATTGAAAAATAGACTTGTTCTTGTGGTATTTTTTATGTTTCCGATATTAGCACTTGTATTTAAAGAAATAGTATCTGAAGTAGAGCTGGACTTTATTTTGCCATCATTTATGACGATGAATACTGTAATGGTACCTATTATATTTATGTCAAGTATTGTTTCTGAGGAAAAGAAAAGAAAACACTTAGGATGCATGATAATGTCAAACGTTAAAGCATGGGAATATTTAATAGGTGTAGGATTTTGCGTTTTTCTTCTGGCTTTGATTAGTAATTGTGTTTTTCTATTTATTATTCCGTTTAATGCAAAGGAAATAGTGACTTTTATCGTTTCGTCAATAATTGGCATTATTCTATCTTTGTTAATTGGTTCTATTCTTGCAATTTTGTCAAAAAATCAAATGAGTGTTGGACCTATTACAGCACCTGTTTCTATGATAATTGGTTTGCTGCCGATGTTCTCAGCTATGAACAGCGAACTTGAAAAAATTGCTAAAGGCATTTATTCCTATTATGTCAGACAGATGTTTGTCACCCGGGAGTTAGAGAACAGTGTAAATAGCTGGTTAATACTATTAATAAATTTCTTGGTTTTGTCTTTGGTATTTGCTATATTTTATAGAATTAAAGGATTGAACAATGAGTAAAATTTTTAGTCGATACGAACACTATAAAACGCCATTTGGAGAAATGATTTTTGACAGGCAAACGCATTCTTTGCTAAATAAGGAAACACACGAGGTAAATTCCAACGAAATAAAGACATCGCCTAATGATGTATTATTTGCAATATTCCCGAATCAAATTCTCTCACATATACATCTACCTTCTTGGCTTATTACTGTTTCGATTATATCGTCATTCATTTTATTCATAGTATTGGCGGTTTTGTTTCCTAAATGGATCTATCCTTTTCAAAAAAAAGACTTTTGGCCTGTAATATTTATTGAATTACCTATTTTGATTGTATCAATTTTATTACATGAATTATCGCATGCCGTTATTGCTACTGGTTACGGAGGATTCGTTGCAGAAATTGGAATTAGAAAAATAAAATATGGATTTAAATATTATACAAGAGTGTTTTGGGGGAATGTGCCTATAAATAATAAAATATGTTTTTTGCTCGGCGGTATTGCAATGAATATGTGGTTGTCTTCGTTTGGGTGTTTTATAGTATATAGATATAAATTGGTATGTGGCTTTTTTTGTTTATATTACAAATGTTTTACTGGTAATGCTGAATATTATACCACAAAAAAAGTTGAATTCGGATGGGTATCAAATAGTTGTTCAATTACAGAAATATAAAAAAAATAATCTTAATATCTTTAGGAAAAAATAAAAAAATGCTGACATTTGCAAACAATGCAGCATCTATTATCACCACACGAAAAGGTGCGCTTGCGGTAATGCCGACACTTGAAGAGATAAATGCATAGTAGGATGGTCATCCCATTGATTATAGAAAGAGTGTAGAACAAGTAAAAATGATCTGCACTCCTTTATTATGAGCATATCAAAATCCTCACAGCATATTCCAAATATTAATTGTAGGCTACTTAGAAAGAGCCGCAGAACTCCTGCTTAGGAATGTCGCATAGAAAAGCTGTACAATGGATCTGCACCATTGTAGAGACAACACTCATTCCCACTATGATAACATCCGCAAATGGGATCACTATAGCCACTATAGCAACAACTACATTTAATAAAAATACAATCCATGTGCTTTTTCCAAGGCTTGCGATATCGCTGTGTACACGGCTTCCGACCACATCACTTACAGACGTACACACCTGATAAGTTACCATAAATGTAAGAACGGCTGCTGCAACAGAAAACAGCATCGCAAAAAGAACGTTAAATGATGTAAGACTCGATATTATATTGCATACAAGTGAGATGATACTGAGCACAAACGCATTGGCACATCCGTTTGTGTCTTTTCCGTCATTATAAAGTCCTACCAGATAAATGATTGATAGGACAACCGAGGCAACAGTTGCCAGCAGATTGATGATCGGAATGACAGACAGCACGCTGCATATGATAAAGGCAGACCTGTGCAATAAACATTTTTTGCAGTCCTTCGGACGCATTTCCATAATTATTCATAGTGAAAACTCCTTTTCTTGATGATATGAGGGTCAAAATGTATTTTGTCCCTCATGATTAATCAGATATACCCTTTAATCATAATATAAATATATCAGTAACCCGGATAGAAGTAAATCCCAAGTTAAAGTTATATTTCTTAAACAAATCTTAATATGTTACATAATTGGATTTTAATGTTACAATTGATACAATAAGAGCAACATAAAACTTCCGGAGGCAATTATGTATAAAGTATTAGTATGTGATGATGAGAAAGACATTGTATCAGCAATCAGCATTTATTTGACCAGCGATGGCTACGAGGTAATCCCGGCGCGAAACGGGCTGGAGGCGCTCGATATAGTTAAACACAATGATGTGCATCTTGTCCTGATGGATATAATGATGCCTGTCATGGACGGCATAGAGGCGATGGTGGAAATCAGAAAAATCATCTAATGTGCCGGTCATACTGCTCACTGCCAAAAGTGAGGACACTGACAAGGTACTCGGGCTCACGGTCGGAGCAGACGACTATGTGACGAAACCGTTTAACCCGGTAGAGCTGCAGGCGAGGGTGAAGTCGCAGATCAGGAGATACATGCTTCTTGGCGCAGGCAATACAAGCGCAGGAAAGCTGGTAATCGGCGGCATTGAGCTCGATGATAAATCAAAGACAGTGACAGTTGATGGCGAGGCAGCAAATCTCACACGTACAGAGTACGATATTTTGAAGCTTCTCATGGAGCATCCGGCGAGGTGTATTCGCCGAATCAGATATATGCAAAGGTCTGGAAGGATGAGCCGTATGGGACAGAAAACACGGTGGCGGTACATATCCGCCATCTCAGAGAAAAGGTTGAGATAAATCCGGCTGAGCCAAGATACTTAAAGGTCATCTGGGGTCGCGGATACAAAATTGACGCTGAATAGGTGCATGCTTGATAAAGTTTGTCAAGTGAAGCACTATAAAATGGAAGGTGAATGATATGAAAAAAATATCAAGGAATCTGTGGCTTAAGCTTGCGGCATTTATAGTGTGCTCGGTCATGGCGGCAGGGCTTGTTGTAACAACGATAGTTGCAGTGTATACAAACAATTATGAAAGTACAGCACAGCTAAGGGATGAAATTCATGCGAATATTGCAGGAGCCTATAGCAGACAGATGGTGTACAATTATGAATCCGGTGATGACAATGCATTTTCGCAGATGATGGACGATACCAATCTGCAGGCCGCAGTGGTAAAGAGTAATGAAACATCAGAGGACAAGGTAGATGTAAAATCTGATGCAGCAAAGGTGTATTCAAGTGTGGATGAAATATCAAATCCGGATTATATTTTTAGCTACAAGGCAAAGAACTTAAAGTGGAACAGGCTATCATATCTGTGGGATGCAATGAGCGGCAGCTATGAAGAGTCAGACGATGCATCAAACAATATGAACAGTGAGAGAATCAGCTCAATCATGTATTCCAAGACAAATGGGCTCTTTTATCTGTGCCTGAATGATGGTACCGCTTATGTCATTCCAAAGGTGAGGGTGATGACAGGCTCTAACGATAACAGCTCGCTTGGCTTATATAAGGCAGTTGAGAAAACCGATGAGAATGGAAATAATTACTTTGCCTACGAGGAGATGTTTACAGGCCAGTCACTCGATATTACAGGCTTTGCCGAGTGGAAAAATGTAAAGTGCTATGATGAAAAAGGAAATCATATAAAGTGTGGCATGAATCTGAGTGATGACGGCGATTCGCGCTTTGATAGTGACGGCTCTTACTACGATTATGATGAGGATATTTATTATGACAGCTACGAAATCATAAAAGTGGTGGAGCAGGTGAATGAGAGCTATGAGCTTTTACCGGATACCTTTAATATATCGGATACCGGAATTGTGTACTATCCATACACCCAAACGGAAGATAAGCCTGAGTACTATTATGTGTATGCAAAGCTTCCGCAGCAGCTTCAGGAAAAGGGCGATTACTTCAATCAGGCAGACAGCTTACTTGACGTCATGGAATTTACAGAGGCTCATTTGAGTGTATTGTTTGTCATATTTATACTTGGTTTTGTGATTACAGCGGGGTATCTGCTGACAGTTGCCGGAAAACGTGAGGATTCGGAAGAAATTAAATTACGATTATATGACAGGCTGCCGTATGAGGTGATGCTTGGAGTGACAATGTTTGCAGACTTTATGGTATTTCCGGCGGGCTTTTTACTTATAAAGCAGCTTCCGGTGGTGGCACTCATTTGTCTGGCGGCAACCATGGTTTCGCTTGAAGCAATCCTGACAACATACGTAAGAATCAGGGCACATGAGTTCTGGAAGCATACACTGTGCTACTATGTTGTTAGATTTTTCTTAAAGCCTGTCAAAAAGCTATGCAGGATGGTATTTGCTCCAATCAGATACGGCTTTTCATGGATAGAAAGAAATGTACCGCTGTTTCTGATCAGTATGCTGGCATTCGGCCTTTTATGTCTGCTTGAGCTTATAGGTTTTGGCTTCATTGTAAAGATTATAGAGCTTGCGCTGCTTATCACATTCATCATGCAGTATGACAGGATAAGATGCGCCGCAAAGGCAATAGCAAACGGTGATTTTTCACAGCCGGTTGATACATCAAGGCTTATGCTGTTTTTCAGAAAGCATGGTGAGGATTTGAATAATGTGAGCAATGGAATAGAGGCGGCGGTCTCTGAAAAAATGAAGAGCGAGCGCTTCAGGACGGAGCTCATCACAAATGTGTCGCATGATATCAAGACACCGCTCACTTCCATTATCAATTATGTGGACCTGTTGCAGAAGGAGGACATAGATAACGAGAAGGTACGCGAATATCTTGACGTTCTCGACAGACAGTCATCACGTTTGAAAAAATTAATTCAGGATTTACTTGAGGCTTCAAAGGCATCTACCGGCAGCATAAATGTAGAACTTGAGGAACTGGATGCGGCTGTTATGCTGTCACAGGTAGCCGGAGAATACAAAGAAAAATTCGAGAAAAATAATCTTGATTTAATTATCAAAAATGACGTTACGCCTGTCATGATTCAGGCAGACGGACGACATCTGTGGAGAGTGTTTGATAACCTGATGAACAACATCAACAAATACGCCCAGCCGGGTACGAGAGTGTATATTGACATCATTCCAAAGGACAGTGGAGCCATCATAACCTTCAAGAATGTATCAGCTACACCGCTTAATATTTCAAGCGATGAGCTTAAGGAGCGTTTTGTCAGAGGAGACAGCTCGCGAAACACCGAGGGCAGTGGACTTGGACTGTCTATTGCAGAAAGTCTCATGAAGCTCATGAATGGTACTTTGGAGCTGACTGTGGATGGCGATCTTTTTAAGGTGACTTTGGAGTTTTAGGTTTTTTAAAATTATATTATATATTGAACTTATAAGACATAAGAAACAATAAAAGCCGGGGCAGATGCCCCGGCCTTTACACGCAAACATTTCAATTGTGTAAGCGTAATATTATTATGCTTTCCATCTATGCTCTATATCACATGTTTCAGATTAGATGTGTAATATCACATATAGCCATTCAATAATATGATATGAGGGTCAAAAGGTATTTTGCCCCCTTTAATCATAATATAGACGTGATTTAATTTGTAGATATCATCTCCAAAAACCTCTCATGAATCCGTGTATCATCATCAAGCTCCGGATGGAAAGCCAGCCCAATCTGGTTCTTATACTGCACGCCGACAATTTTGCCGTCATACTCTGCGAGTACACGCACATCATTCTTTGCTGAAGCATCAATAGCTTCCACGTAAGGCGCCCTGATAAATGTCATGGTAAAGTCAAAGCTATTGTCAAACTTTGCTGTGGCCTCAAAGCTTCCAAGCTGTCTGCCGTAGGCATTTCTTTTAACAGTGACAGGCAGAGTGCCGAAATATACGTTGTCATCGTTGCTGATATGTGAAGCTAAAAGGATAAGACCGGCGCAGGTTGCAAGCACCGGAAGCCGTTTGCGATTCTTTCCTTAAGCTCATCAAACATATCAAGCTCACGTAGCAGCTTGCCCTGCACAGTGCTCTCACCGCCCGGCAGCACGAGTCCGTCTATATCACAGATATCTGATTTTTTGCGCAGCTCAACACACTCACAGCCTAAAGATTCAAGCATGCGCTTGTGCTCAATAAACGCTCCCTGAACGGCTAAAACACCAATCTTAAGTCCTGATTTCATTTTATTTGCCTCTTTCTTCCATGATGATTTTAATCTCGCTCTCGTTGATTCCGACCATAGCCTCACCGAGATTCTCAGAAAGCTCTGCGATGAGCTTTGCATCAGTAAAGTTTGTCACAGCTTTTACGATAGCGGCAGCTCTCTTGGCAGGATCGCCTGATTTGAAGATACCTGAACCGACGAACACACCCTCAGCACCGAGCTGCATCATAAGAGCCGCATCAGCCGGAGTAGCCACACCACCGGCCGCAAAGTTTACAACCGGAAGCTTGCCGTTATCGTGAACAAACTTAACCAGCTCGAAAGGCACCTGAAGATTTTTAGCTGCCTCGAAAAGCTCATCTTCACGCATGGAAGTAAGTTTTGCAATCTCAGAATTCATCTTTCTCATATGTCTGACAGCCTGCACGATATCACCTGTACCGGGCTCACCCTTTGTACGGATCATGGAAGCTCCCTCGTTGATACGGCGGAGTGCTTCACCGAGATCTCTTGCACCACATACGAAAGGCACCTTGAAATCTCTCTTATTGATATGGTACACATCATCAGCAGGTGAAAGCACCTCAGATTCATCAATGTAGTCAATCTCGATAGCCTCAAGTATCTGAGCCTCCACGAAGTGACCGATACGGCACTTTGCCATGACGGGGATGCTGACAGCTCCTGAATGCCCTTAATCATCTTAGGATCGCTCATTCTTGAAACACCGCCTGCGGCTCTGATATCAGCAGGGATTCTCTCAAGCGCCATGACAGCACATGCACCGGCAGCCTCGGCAATCCTGGCCTGCTCCGGAGTCGTGACATCCATGATGACACCGCCCTTGAGCATCTGCGCAAGCCCTTTGTTGAGTTCGTATTGAGTATTCTTATTGTTTTCCATTTGTTAAATCTCCTTTTTGTTTTTTGCATTGTTCACACCAGCCACATATCATGGTTGCAATATTACGCTACATCTGGTAATATTAAAATATTCAAAATAAGGAAAATATAAATGCCAGAAAGCGGTGAATCAGATGCTGACCTACGACCTCACAAAAACAGACGGTCCACTCTACAAATGCCTGTATGAGTGCATCAAAAACGATATATCACAGGGAAAATTAAGCTCCGGGGAGAAAATGCCATCAAAACGTACCCTCGCCAAGAATCTGGGGGTTAGTACCATTACGGTTGAAAATGCATATGACCAGTTGATAGGAGAGGGCTATATGTTTGCAAGGCCCAAGAAGGGCTATTTCATAGCCGATGTGTCAGATATCAGGGTAATCAAGGCACCGGTGCATAAGGAGCTTAGCATAAAGCTGCCGCCTGAGCAGGATGAAAGCATATTTGACTTCTCATCAAACAGGACAGACTCGGGTAACTTTCCGTTTTCCATATGGCAAAGCTCATGCGAGAGACGATTTCCCTTAGGGAGCAGGAGCTTTTGTCGGTGTCGCCGTGTGGCGGAGTGAGGGAGCTTCGTGAAGCGATAGCAAGCCATCTGTCGTCGTTTCGCGGTATGAATGTGGACCCGGACCAGATAATAGTCGGAGCGGGAACAGAGTATCTGTACGGACTGCTTGTGAAGCTTTTGGGTACGGACAAGGTATACTGCGTGGAGGATCCGGCTATAAGAAAATCAGCCAGATATACGAGTGCAACAATGCAAAATGCCTGCCGGTGCAGATGGATGAGCAGGGCATCAGCGTGAGCTATAAAGAAAGCGAACGCGCAGATAGCACATATCAGCCCGACACACCATTTCCCGACAGGAATCACGATGCCTGTGAACCGCCGCTATGAGCTTTTGGCATGGGCCAACGAGAGCAACGACAGATACATCATAGAGGATGATTACGACAGTGAGTTTCGCATGAACGGACACCCGATACCGCCCATCCTTTCGATAGATGCGTGTGAAAAGGTCATCTATATAAATACATTTTCAAAATCTCTCACATCCACCATCCGAATCAGCTACATGGTGCTGCCGGAGCATCTGGCAAATGAGTTTTACAGGAGGCTTTCATTTTACTCATGTACGGTATCCACCTTCGAGCAGTACACGCTGGCACGATTTATCAGCGAGGGCTATTTTGAAAAGCACATAAACAGGATGAGACTGCACTACGGCAGAAAGCGCCAGAGCGTGCTTTCGTCCATAAAAGGCTGCTTCCCCGAAAAGGAATGCAGGGTAATAGAAAATGACTCCGGATTGCATTTTATCATACAGTTTGCCACAAACCTTCCGGACAAAACAGTTGAAGAGCTGCTATTGAAAAAAGGTATAAAGCTTCAGGCGATTACCCATTTCAACCTGAGTAAGCCAAAGGAGGACAGGCATCAGTTTATTATCAATTACTCCAATATTGATGCAGACAGGATAATGGATGAGCTTCTGATTATTAAAGAGACCATAAATTTGACATAGATTTTACATACATCTGATAGAGCATTTTACAAAGCATCCATATAATGTATTCTCGAAGACAAGAAATTTATTACATGTTGCAGGAGATACAAATGGAGAAAAAAATCAAAATTCAGGTTCGCGACCTGAATCTGTATTATGGCCAGAATCATGCACTGCATGGTGTCAATATGGACATAAAAGAAAACAGCGTGACAGCGCTGATCGGACCGTCAGGATGTGGTAAGTCTACATTTTTAAAGTGTATCAACAGAATGAATGATCTGGTTGACAACGTCAGAATCGAGGGAAGCATAGAGATAGATGGTGAGAATATATATGCACCATCAGTCGATACAACCGTACTTCGCAAAAAGGTCGGCATGGTTTTCCAGCAGCCAAATCCGTTCCCGATGAGCATATATGACAATATCGCATATGGCCCGAGAGTGCATGGCATCAAGGATAAAAAGGCACTCGACCAGATAGTTGAGGAAAGTCTTCAGGGTGCTGCGATATTCAATGAAGTTAAAGATAGATTAAAGAAATCAGCTATGGGACTTTCGGGTGGACAGCAGCAGAGACTGTGTATTGCGAGAGCGCTTGCCGTACAGCCAGAGGTGCTTTTGATGGATGAGCCAACATCAGCGCTCGACCCTATCTCTACTTCAAAGATAGAGGAGCTCATGGAGGATTTAAAGAAAAAGTACACAGTTGTAGTAGTGACACATAACATGCAGCAGGCAGTGCGTGTGTCAGACGATACAGCCTTCTTCCTTGTGGGAGATATGGTTGAGTTTGGTGACACAAAGACAATTTTCTCATATCCACAGGACAAGAGAACAGAGGATTACATCACAGGGAGGTTTGGTTAATGAGATCGAAATTCGACGAGCAGCTTAAGAAGCTGAATGAAGAAATGATGCACATGGGAAGCATGATTGAGGAGTCAATCCAGAAAGCAATCGAGCATTTATACATCAGGATGCCGATAGCGCCAAAGCCATCATGGAGGGCGATTCAGAGATAGACAGAGAGCAGAAAAAGATAGAGAGCCTGTGCTTTAATCTGCTCATGCAGCAGCAGCCTGTAGCAAGAGACCTCAGAACAATTTCTGCAGCGATGAAGATGGTTACTGATATGGAGCGTATAGGAGACCACGCAGCCGATATCAGCGAGATGACCATTTGATGAGCAGTGACAAGCCATACAGGGTCAATATAGAGCATGTCAAGAGCATGGCTTCAGAGACAATGCTTATGCTTATCAGGGCAATCGAGGCATATGTTGAGAAGAACAATGACAAGGCTCACATAGTGATGAAGCAGGATGATGTGGTTGATGAGCTTTTTGATAAGGTAAAGGCTGAGCTTATTGATTTCATCAGGGAACATCCGGAGGATGGTGAGCAGGCAGAGGATCTTCTCATGGTTGCAAAATACTTCGAGCGTATTGGAGACCATGCGACAAATATTGCTGAGTGGGTTGAATTTGCACTTGATGACAAGGTTCGCAAATCATGATTTAATCTTTATGCTGAAAAATTAAATCATAGTTATATACAGACAAAATTGATACAGACGATGGATTTTACATAAATTTTACATAAAACCATCGTCTGTTTTACATTAGTAATGTATAATCGAAAGTAAAAAGCAGGTAAAAATTTTACATAAGATTTTTGAAATGGAGAAAGCTATGGCACTTATTTATATTGTAGAGGACGACGAGAGCATACGTGAAATAGAGACTATTGCTTTAAAAAACAGTAATTACATCGTCAGTGCATTTGAAAACGCAAAGGAATTTTACAAGAAGCTGGATGAGCTCGTACCGGATCTCATACTGCTTGATGTGATGCTTCCGGATGAGAGTGGCTACGATATCGTGAGAAAGCTCAGAAACGTCCGGCCACACAGGATATTCCTATTATAATGGTCACAGCCAAGACCACAGAGATGGATATGATAAAAGGGCTTGACGGAGGCGCAGATGATTACATCAAAAAGCCTTTCTCAATCATGGAGCTTATCACAAGAGTAAAGGCACTGCTCAGGAGAACAGCGAAGGAGGAGCCGAAGCTTTAAAGCTGGATGACCTGGTGATCGACCATGAGCGCCATGTGGTTACAGTGAACAATGAGCCGGTTGACCTTACATATAAGGAGTACGAGCTTTTAAGGCTTCTGATGGGCAGTCAGGGCATAGTCATGACCAGGGAGGTCATCATGAGAAGCGTCTGGGATACTGACTTTGAGGGCGAGACACGTACAGTGGACATGCACATAAAGACACTCCGCCACAAGCTGGGTGACTATGGCAGCAGGATAAAGACAGTCAGAAATGTGGGCTATGTTATAGAATAATAGCTGTTATAATGATTTCTAATATACATAAGCGGAGCGTACAGCATGAAAAAGAAGATTAATTACTATCTGGTAGCAACAGCACTTTTTGTAGCAATTGCCACTATGGTTTCCATGACAGTAATCAACTATTACTTCTTTCAGAAGCAGGTAAAGGAAGACCTGCAGGTCATGGCAGAGACAATAGAAAGCACCGGAATACTAAAACAGGATATAAATGAAATCCCGCAGATTGACGTGGAGGGTATTCGTGTCACCTGGGTTGACAAGGACGGCACAGTGCTGTATGACAATCAAAATGATGTGAAAAAACTTGAAAATCATGGCGATAGACCGGAAGTTGAATCAGCATTTGATAAAGGTACGGGAGACAGCGTGAGAACATCAGCTACCATGAACAGCAATACCTTCTATCATGCCATAAAGCTCAATGATGGAACGGTACTGCGTGTTTCTATTGCAGCGAGAAGTATCTGGAACATGTTTGCAAGCAGTATACCTGCCATGCTTATAGTGACGGTTATCATAGTAGGAATATGTGTGGTTCTCGCCAAGAGCCTGACCAGAAAGCTCATGAAGCCAATCGAGACACTCGCAGGCAACCTGGAGCAGGCCTCTGTCATCCAGAAAAAGACAGAATACAAGGAGCTCGTGCCGTTCATGAATGCGATAAGGATACAGCATGAGGGCGTACTTGCCGCGGCAAAGAGCAGACAGGACTTCACAGCCAATGTGTCACACGAGCTAAAGACTCCGCTTACAGCCATCTCCGGCTATGCAGAGCTCATAGAAAACGGCATGGTCGAAAAGGAGCAGCAGATTCATTTTGCAACTGAAATCAGAAGAAATGCACAGCGCCTGCTTTCCTTAATCAATGATATCATAAAGCTCTCGGAGCTAGATTCCAGCGAGGCGCAGCAGGGCTTTGAGCAGCTTGATCTGTACGGTCTGGTCAAGGACTGCATGGAAAATCTACAGGTGAATGCCGAGCAGAGAAAAGTAGCACTCAATTTTGACGGCACTGACTGTATGGTACGAGGCAACAGGCAGCTTCTCACTGAGCTCGTTGAGAATCTCTGCCAGAATGCTATCCGCTACAACAATGAGGGTGGCACCGTAAATGTGACGGTACACAAGCTCGGTGGCAAGACAGTTCTCACGGTCGAGGACAACGGCATAGGCATCCCAAAGGATCAGCAGGAGCGCGTCTTTGAGCGCTTCTACAGAGTGGACAAGAGCCGCTCGAAGGAGACCGGCGGCACAGGCCTTGGGCTTGCGATAGTAAAGCATATAGTGGAGCTGCATGATGCAGGGCTTACGCTCGACAGTGAGGTGGGGCGTGGCACAACAATAAAGGTGGAGTTTTAGCTCCGCCTTTTTACGTCTCCTGCGCCATACCGGGCACACAAGCTCTTGCAAAATCGTGGCGCAGTGTTTATAATAATTTGTTAGCAGTGAAAACAAGGCAAAGCAGGAGGAACAGCCATGTATCAGGAAATATCAAAATTACTTATGTACGGAGATTTATCTCAGGATGAGATACTTTATAAATTGGGCCAGCTCTTTGAGCAGTTTGAGGTGGGCGAGTACAACAAGACAGAGCTTGTGCGCGACATCAATACACAGGTCAAGAGAATCTTAAAGGTAGCGACAGACTATGGTTTTGATGACAATCTGTGGCACAACTATCTCACTTTCTTCCTTATGATGAGCGAGAATCCGTTTTCCATCACCTGTGAGAAGGTCGGAGCCAGTGATGGCAGCGTAAACGGGCTTGTGGCAAACGATTTCAGGATTTTTAAGAAGCTTTTCGATTATGATTTCAAGCCAATCGAGTCAGCACTCGGAATCGACTGCTTCACACAGATTAGCAATTATAAGCCATTGTGAAAAAGGACCTTATGTACAATCACAATGTCAGCGAGAAGGTAAGGGCGCTGAGCAAGAAGCTTGAGGCAGCTAAGGACGAGCAGGAGTTCTTTGATGTGGTAACAGGCTTTTACAAGGCATACGGAGTCGGCATGTTTGGTCTAAACAAGGCATTCAGGATTGAGGAGCATCTGGACGGTGGCTTCTCCTTCATGCCAATCAACAATATGGATGCGGTCATGCTCGATGACCTGATCGGCTATGAAATCCAGAAGAAAAAGCTCACAGACAATACAGAAGCGTTTGTACAGGGAAAAAAGGCCAACAATGTGTTGCTTTTCGGAGACAGCGGAACCGGAAAATCAACAAGCATCAAGGCTATTGTCAATCAGTATTATGATGACGGACTGCGCATGATTGAGATATACAAGCATCAGTTTAAATATCTGTCAAAGATTATCGCAGCAATCAAAAACAGAAACTACAGATTTATCATATATATGGATGACCTCTCATTCGAGGAGCATGAGATTGAGTACAAGTTCCTAAAGGCAGTTATCGAGGGTGGCGTGGAGACAAAGCCTGACAACATACTGATTTATGCAACCTCTAACCGCCGTCACCTGATCAAGGAGACATGGAATGACCGTAATGACCAGGACAACAGCAATGACAAGCACCACTCAGATACAGTTGAGGAGAAGCTGTCACTTGTAAACCGTTTTGGTGTGACAATCAGCTACTCAAAGCCATCGCAGAAGGAGTTCTTCAACATCGTAACAGAGCTTGCGAGAAAGAGCGGCTGCACGCTTTCAGACGAGGAGCTGTGCAGGGAGGCAAACAAGTGGGAGCTCAGCCACGGTGGCATTTCGGGACGTACTGCAACACAGTTTGTCAACTACATTATGGCTAACAATTAAGCAGCAGGCATAAGCATGAAAGGATAGTATATGCTCTACCAGATAAGTAATGGCGCTGTCGCATTTGGCGACGACGTCATTTTGCATAGTATAGATTTTGAAATCAGAAACACAGAAAAGATAGCGATAGTCGGCAGAAACGGCTGTGGCAAGACAACACTTTTAAAGCTCATTTCAGGCGAGGTTGAGATGGAAAAGCTCGACAGCGATGAGAGCGCCTTTATTGCAAAGGCAGGAAACCCGGAGATAGGGTATCTGAAGCAGATTGCGTTTGATGATCCTGATGTGACACTCGAGCAGGAGGTGCGCAAATGCTTCGTGAAAATGGACGAGCGAAAGGCAGAGCTTGCGCGCGCGGCTGCAGAGCTCGAGCATGATTATTCCGATGAAAAGGTAGCCAGATATACCGCGATGGAGGAGGCCTTCAAGGATGATGGCGGCTACTATTATGAGAAGGAATATGAGGTCATGATCCGCAAGTTCGGCTTCTCAGATGATGAGCGTAAAAAGCCAATCCGTGACTTTTCCGGAGGTCAGCAGACCAAGATAGCATTCATAAAGCTGCTTTTGTCAAAGCCTGACATACTGCTTTTGGACGAGCCGACCAACCACCTCGATGTCACGACGATTGAGTGGCTTGAGGGCTATCTGAAGTCGTACCCGAAGGCAGTGGTTGTCGTATCCCATGACCGTATGTTTCTCGACAATGTGGTCGATGTGGTCTACGAGATAGAGTACGGCACAGCAAGGCGCTATCCGGCAATTATACCAATTTTATCGCCCGCAAAAAGGAAAACTACGACAAGCAGATGAAGGATCACATCGCCCAGCAGAAGGAGATAGAGCGTTTGCAACGTATGGTTACGCGCTTCAAGGGCAAGCCGACCAAGACCGCTATGGCGCAGTCAAAGCAGAAGGCTATCGACCGCATGGTGATTATCGAGGCACCGGACAAGTACGACAACAAGACCTTCCATGCCAATTTCCAGCCCGAAAAGGAGACCGGAAACGATGTGCTTTATACATCAGAGCTTGCAATCGGCTATGACCATCCGCTCTCAGTAGTGTCGCTTGATTTGAAAAGGGGCGAAAAGCTTGGCATACTCGGCGGAAATGGACTTGGAAAATCGACATTTTTAAAGACTATCGTGGGTAAGATCCCTGCACTTTCAGGCGAGTACCGCTTTGGAACCAACGTGCAGATAGGATATTTCGACCAGCAGATGGCCATGTATACAAGCAACAAGACTGTGCTTGATGATTTTTGGGATGAGTATCCGAATCTCACGGAAACCGAGGCCAGAAATGCACTCGGAGCCTTCCTTTTTTCAGGGGAGGACGTGTTCAAGAACGTAAATATGCTCTCCGGAGGAGAAAAGGTCAGACTGGCGCTTTGCAAGATTTTAAAGACCAGACCGAACGTGCTCGTGCTCGATGAGCCAACTAACCATATGGATATCGTAGGCAAGGAAACGCTGGAGAGCATGCTTAAGGACTACAAGGGCACACTGATTTTGTATCACACGACAGATATTTTGTGAAAAAGGTAGCCACACAGCTGCTTGTGTTCGAGATGGTACGACCAATCTCTATCAGTTTGGCTATGAGCAGTATCAGGAAAAGCTCGACAGGGAGGCTTCGGAGAGCAAAAATGTATACAGAGGCAATGCGATATTTGGCGGCGCGATAAGCCAGAACGGCGGCAGTCAGACAGGCAGTGATGCAAACCGGAGCACGTCACAAACCGCTGCAGCAGGTAATGTGGGCGAAAGCACCAATGCAAATAGCGCAGCCCAGGCAGGCGGAATGGCTGTCTCATCAACCGGCAAGGCATACTACAACCCGGGCAAGGAGCGCTCAAAGATACAAAAAAGGTCAAAAAGGCCGAGGAGGACCTGGCGGTCAAGGAAGCAAAGCTCGATGAGCTCAAGGCTGAGCTCATGAAGCCGGAGTATCAGTCAAGCTACTCAAAGCTCACGGAAATCCAGAACGAAATAGACGCTCTCGAGGAAGAAATCCTTATAGATATGGAGGCGTGGGAGGAGCTTTCCTCTCAGCTTGAGGAGCTTGAGTAGTGTATAAAAAATCATCTGACTTGATGTTTTTTATCTTAATGAAATCCCTAATTATAGCGAAATCAAGTAATTTCGCGTTGGATCATAAATAAAATCTTGATTTTTTATATAAAATGCATAAAAATGATTGATGAAAAAGAAATTTATGGTATAATATTTACATGATACAGACAACGTATCAAATAAACGATAAAGGGGTTGGACATCATGAGAATAACAATTTCAGGAAGAAACATCGAATTAACAGAGGGGCTTAAGCAGGCAGTAGAGGAGAAGCTGTCAAAGCTGGAGAAGTTTTTTAAACCGGACACAGACGTATACGTTACACTCAGCGTAGAAAAGGATAGACAGAAAATCGAGGTTACTATCCGGCAAAGGGACATGTTATCCGTTCAGAGCAGGTCAGCAATGATATGTACGTATCAATTGACCTCGTAGAGGAAGTAATCGAGAGACAGCTTCGCAAATACAGAACCAAGATTTCCGCAAAGAAGTATGCACCGGCGATATTCCAGGATGATTTCGTGGAGGCAGACGATGCAGAGGACGAGGAAATCAAGATTGTCCGTACCAAGAGATTTGGTATGAAACCTATGTATCCTGAGGATGCATGTATCCAGATGGAGCTCTCAGGACACGATTTCTTCGTATTCAGAAATGCAGAGAATGACGAAGTAAATGTAGTCTACAAGAGAAAAGGAAATACATACGGACTTATCGAACCGGAATGTTAGACTCTTATTTTTCATCATAATTTAACCTTTCTTTCATCGAAAATCGCAGCCGTTGCTGCCGGTTTTATATTAACCATTTATATAAAATTTCTTTGAAAATAATTTTGACATGATTAGAAATGAATGTTACAATATAGATAACAAAAAGGTGCTACCTATAACAACGGTTCGCCTGATCATTTACTTAGTTAAAATAACCGTTCAGTTTCCAGGCTGGGGCGGTTATTTTTTTGTGGTCTTACTGCCATTGGAACCAATCGCATATCCAAGACCAAATGAGAGCATATCTATGTAAACGGAGCTATAGACTCCCCGCAAAAAGCGAACCGCCATCTACACGTCTACGTGTGGTAGCACCTATAACAATTATACCGAACATTTGTTCTACTTTCAAGATGATTTGGATTAAATTTAAAAAAAATGAAATAATTAGAAGAAATACCTCAAAATATAGTACAAATTTATCATTCCAAAAATTCTTATGAGAAAAGCGCAATATAAACCAAAAACCAACTAAATTAAACCAAAAACCATGTCGTATTTTGTCGAAAACTGCTAATCACCTATCAAAATTAAAAATTCTAATAGAAATCTTCAAAATACAAGCGCGTAACGCGCCTAGAATATTGATATATTATATGGAAAAATGAATCCACCAACAAAAACAAAGAGGGAAATTTCGCAAAGACGACAAAATTTCAAAAGAAAGACAAAAAGAAGTTCTATGAAAAATATAGTTGATGGAGGGGAACAAATATTTGAGAACAATGTACTATGAACAGAAAGGACTTATTAACCTCGATGATATCGTAGATATATTTATTGAGGTGGGAAATATACACAATTACCTGGAAAATGCAGCCTTGCGGATTTTGCTTTTTGGCAATCCTGAGCTGAATTTTTATCAGTGCCGATTATTAGTATTGAAGTACGGAGAATCACTTTCACAGGATGATTTGCACGGGCGGATGGTATTTATGAGAATGATACAGCTGCTGGAAGTTAACACAGTTTAAAATAAGATGAGAATTTCTTTTTTGACCGGGCAGCCGGTCTTTCTTTTTTGCACAAATGGTGTTATAATTTTGAAGAAATTATGTTGATTACTCATAGCTTTAAAAAAGAAGCATTGCATTGTGTTTAATTAAACCAAAGCATGATAATTCAATCAAAGAAAAGAGGACAAAAATGAACATCGTAGTACTTGCCGGAGGCTCAGCACAGAGAGAGATGTTTCCTTCAAGACAGGAAGCATGGTAGCTAAGGCACTCAAAGAGAACGGCCACAAAGTTATATTATTGGATGTATTTATGGGATATAGTGACAGGGAGGAGGACCTGACAGGTATATTTGACCGCGCGGACGAGATAAGCGTGCAGGTCAGCGATATTCCGACAGAGGCACCTGACCTCGCAAAGGTAAAGGCTTCCAGAAAGGACCAGTCACCTTGCTTCTTCGGACCAAATGTCATCAAAATGTGTCAGATGGCAGACATTGTTTTCATGGCACTCCACGGAGAAAACGGAGAGAACGGAAAGATACAGGCAGCATTTGACCTCTTCGGTGTCAAATATACAGGCAGCGATTATTTAAGCTCAGCCATCGCCATGAACAAGGAGACATCAAAGCAGTTCTTCCTTGCAAACGGTATCCCTACTCCAAAGGGTATTTCCATGACAAGAGCGACCAGACAGGACGATATCACAAAGCTTGACCTGACACTTCCATGCGTTGTAAAGCCATGCTGCGGCGGTTCAAGCATCGGTGTCACTATCGTTAGGGATGCGGCAGAGTTCAAGGCGGCACTTGACGATGCTTCAAGTGGGAAAATGAGCTGGTTATCGAGGAATTTGTACAGGGCAGGGAGTTCTCTGTCGGCGTTATCGAGGGCAAGGCTCTTCCTATTATAGAGATTGCACCGAAGGAGGGCTTCTACGATTATAAGAATAAATACAAGGCGGGCAGTACAGTAGAGACATGTCCGGCCGAGCTTCCTGAGCAGGTGACAAAGGATATGCAGCACTATGCAGAGGAGGTTGCGCGCGTTATCGGGCTTGACACATATTCACGCTCAGACTTTTTGCTCAATGACAAAAATGAGATGTTCTGCCTCGAGGCAAACACACTGCCGGGCATGACTCCGACCAGTCTTCTGCCACAGGAGGCAGCGGTTATCGGTATGAGCTTTAATCAGCTCTGTGAGCATCTGATTAACATATCTTTGAAAAAATATGAGGTGTAACATGTCGGATAAGTACATGAAGAATCTTACATTTGCAAATATCGCAAAGGCCTGCGAGGCACATACATAGGCGATGAGACACTGCTTGATACGACAATCACAGGCGCAGTCATAGACAGCAGACAGGTGAAGGAGGGCTATCTTTTTATCCCGATAAAGGAGAAAGGGTGGACGGACACAAATTCATTCCGACTGTGTTTGAGCAGGGGGCGGCAATTGTGCTCTCTGAGCATGAGCTTAAGGATCCGGCAGGCCCATATGTGCTTGTTGAATCAACCACCGATGCCATGAAAAAGCTCGCGGCATTTTACAGAAAAAGCTTGATATCAAGGTGGTGGGCATCACCGGAAGTGTCGGCAAGACCAGCACCAAGGAGATGATATCATCAGTCCTTGAGCAGAAATACAGCGTTCACAGGACCGCAGGCAATTTTAACAACGAGATAGGCTTGCCACTCACCATTTTCGGAATCAGGGAAAGCCATCAGGTAGCGGTGCTTGAGATGGGCATATCTGATTTTGGCGAGATGCACAGACTTTCTACTATGTCTTGCCCGGATGTCATGGTCATCACCAATATCGCTACTGCCATCTGGAGTTTTTGGGCGACAGGGATGGTGTGCTTAAAGCAAAGACAGAGTGCTTTGAGCATATGATGCCGGATGCGGTCGCAGTGCTGAATGCAGATGACGACAAGCTGACCACAGTGCAGACGGTAAATGGAAAGCCTGCCATATACTATGGCAAGGAATCAGCTTCAGGCGTTCATAAATCAGTATATACCACAAATATTGAAAACCTGGGCTTCGACGGCATGAAGGCTCATTTTGTCACTCCGGAGGGTGAGTTTGATGCACACATTCACATCCCGGGTGAGCACAATGTATACAATGCCATGGCGGCGGCAGCTGTCGGATTGCAGCTTGGCCTCACAATAGCTGAGATAAAGTCAGGAATCGAGAAAGCAGAGACAATCGCAGGGCGTACTAATTTCATCAAAACACACGGCATGACAGTGATAGATGACTGCTACAATGCAAATCCTGTATCCATGAAATCCTCTATTGAGGTGCTTTCACATGCAAAGGGCAGGACAATAGCAGTGCTTGGAGACATGGGCGAGCTGGGAAGCGATGAGAAAAAGCTGCACCATGAGGTAGGCGAAGCAGTTGGAGAGAATCATATCCATACACTTTTTGCCGCAGGAGAGCTTGCAAAGGAATATGCAGCCGGGGCAGCGGAGAAATCATCCGATGTAGACATCCACTATTTCGAGGATAGGGAGACCATGACACAGGAGCTCCTTTCATATGTGAAGGAGGGCGACACCATACTGGTGAAGGCATCGCACTTCATGGAGTTTCCGAAGGTAGTCGAGGCTCTGAGTAAGTAAAATCAATCTGATAGAAATTAATTCGATATTTAATTATTGCGAGGAATGGATATTCTCCAAGCCTCATAATATTATAAAAGAAAGAGAGAAAAATAATGGCACAGAATCCAATCGTAACAATCACAATGGAAAACGGCGATGTAATCAAGGCGGAGCTTTATCCGGAAATTGCACCAAACACAGTAAACAACTTTATCAGCTTAATTAATCACAACTTCTATGACGGAGTATGCTTCCACCGTGTAATCAAGGGCTTCATGCTCCAGGGCGGAGATCCGGACGGAAACGGCACAGGCGGTCCTGGTTATGAAATCAAGGGAGAGTTCACACACAACGGCTTCAAAAATGATTTAAAGCACACAGCCGGTGTACTTTCAATGGCACGTACCATGATACCTGATTCAGCAGGCAGTCAGTTCTTCATCATGCATCAGGATGCACCACATCTCGACGGTGAGTATGCGGCATTCGGTAAGGTAATCGAGGGCATGGATGTGGTAAACAAGATCGCAGAGGTGCGCACAGACTACATGGACAAACCACTTGAGGCTCAGGTCATGAAGACAGTTACAGTTGAGACCTTCGGAGTGGACTATCCGGAGCCGGAGACAGTTTAATGATAATAATTATTGATGAGGCAAGCGCAAAACTTGCCTCTTTTTACTATCATGGAGATAGCTTCAAGCCACAGTGGAGAAATGTGGTAGGCAAGGTATCTATGTCAGAAGAGCTGCAAGAAAAACTGTATGTTGCGCTACCGGCTGATGAATCAATTAATGACTTCCAAAAAACAACGATACAAGAATCTGCAGATAACACCGCGAAAGCTAATACGGGAAATCTAAGAATACCGAAAGCTCCCGCCGACTACATCTGGATAGTATCAAACAGGCAGCAGAAGCAAATAGCGACTCACTCGGAATAGCATCAGTAGGAGAAACGCAGTGCGGCACGCGCTATGCAGTCGAGAGCCTTGCGGAGCTTGATATTGAGTATCTGGAGCGGGTGCGCAGGCGGTATAATCACATCCCGTGGGACATCGGCGAGACAGACAGGTGTCTGATACGTGAGTTGTCCCTGTCAGACCTTCCTGCGCTCTATGAGCTCTATGACAAGCCCGGCATGACAGACTTGTGGAGCCGCTTTACGACTACGAGACAGAGCTTGAATACCAGAAAGCATATATAGAGAACATGTATGGCTTTTACGAGTATGGCATGTGGCTTGTATTTTCCAAGAAAACAGGGAAGCTGATAGGCAGGGCAGGGCTTGAGCATGATGAACTGGCTATATGATAGCGCCGGAATTATGGAACCAAGGCTATGCTACGGAGGTGTGCCGCTTCATCATAGACTACGCGCGCGAAAACACAGACTTTGAAGAGCTTTACTGCCGGATAGATGAGAGAAATGAGGCATCGGTGCGCCTTGCCAAAAAGCTTGGATTTACAAATAGCGGGCATATGGATGATGATATAAACGCTTCCATATATAGAAAAAACATAAAAAACAATGAAAAACATTGAAAAATATGCAATTAGGCAATAAAATATAAACATAGTTTAACGATTTGGAGGACGAAAAAATGAAACAATACGCATACGGAGTAGATATAGGTGGAACAACTGTAAAGATGGGCTTTTTCGAGACAACAGGAAAGCTTGTCGATACATGGGAGATTCCTACACGCACAGAGAATTCCGGCGAGCTCATTCTGC
>ENA-OQDD01000175-OQDD01000175.1-human-gut-metagenome-genome-assembly--contig:-NODE-175-length-26349-cov-2.220349_pt1 | contig 26349 bp, 25 predicted proteins | sample MGYA00242507_ERZ504598 | MGnify/ENA primary metagenome ERZ504598 (study PRJEB26092, sample SAMD00036318) | human gut metagenome | host: Homo sapiens | study: EMG produced TPA metagenomics assembly of...
TAAAATACTCCAGGATATATAAGCAAAGGCATATAATGTTGCAGGTGCAAGATATATATCTTGCACCTGCAACATTACACAAACAAAAGCATTTACTTATCTTCAATAGACCAGCTTCACATTGTCAACCCAAAGCGTATTTCCGGGAGAACCGATAAAAGCTCCCCCATGACTGGACGAAAATTGCAGTATCATGTGGGTAGGATTCTCATTGGCCTCCGCCCATCCTGTTTCTTTAATCAAGACACTTTCTCCCTTACTATTTCTAGTATAATCTCTCTCTCTCAACCCATCGTTTCATGATCATAAGACGATGCTTGGTTATATCACCATACAGCACTTCATAAGTAGCACCATTCACCCAACCATCCGAGTCCTTATCATACTTCACCACCATAGTTCCTACCCTCTTCGCAGTAATATTTCCTTCAACGTCCTCCATACGTTTTGCAAAAGAAAACAGTTATCGCACAATCCTGCCCTGCCACCTGACCTTTCTTGCTGAAGCCTGTCAACCGGATACGATCTTTCTCACCAGACATCTTTACCTTATAATCATAACGGACAGCTTTGGGACGTTGGGTAAAAGGAACTCCCCAATTCATATTCTTCTCAGCATTCTTGGTTCCTGTTATCGGCTCCAGCATATCACCTAAATAAATGGATCCGGCTGCCAATACAGTAATATTCACCATTCCCAATACCTTGACGCTCTCTATATGCGTTTCCAGACGAGCACAATATCCATTGTCCCGTTTGTCCCTGTAAACAGAATTATTTGTTTTAACAATGCCCACTACCTTAGCCATCACATTAGAGGTTCCCCAAGGAGACCCTCCCATATTCTTATAAGGTTTGTTACCATCTATTTCCTTTGTAGGGCCTATCTCATAAAGAAGTTTGGTATTGCCGCCTATAACACCGGACTCATGAACCTTACGGATTATCCACTGATCCATATCTCCGTATTTTATAGGTACCACCTTTTCCTGGGCAAAGCATACAGCGGTGCTATAGCCAAAAGAGCAGCGACCGATAATCTGCCATAATATTTCATACCCTTAGTTTTTATTGTTGTTTAGAACCGGCAAAGCTATAAAAAAAAGCGGCAACTTCACAGTTGCCGCTTTTAATAAAGAAAAATAGACTATATTTTCTTCTTAATTTACCAAAAAGAAATCATTAATATACTCTATATAGTAACCATGCCTTTTGGAAATCGTCACGGTTAGGATATTTTGCCTTAAATTCCTCCTTTGCCTGAGTAGCCTCCGCACGGTCATCGTATGAAGATGCTATAACGCGATACGTATTTCTTTCAGCATTATAAACCACTTTGGCATTATAGCCTTGACCATCCAAATATTGTTTCAGACCTTCCGCATTCGCTTTCACGCCAAAGCTACCACATACTACACTATATGCTTTTAAGCCGTCACCTGAAACCAGTTCTACTTTCTCTTCGCGAACCGGACCGGCAACAGGAGCAGTTGTCACGGGGGCAGATACTACCGGAGCAGCTTCAACCGGAGTCGCTTCTACCTGATCGGCAGGAGCTTCAGCCAATTCCTGTTGTTTTGCCTTTTCATAAGCCTTCTTGTAAGCACTTTCGCTAGATTTACATGAGGAAAATGCCAAGGCTACGCACAATCCCATACCCAACACAACTAATTTTTCATGATTACTCAATCTTTTATAAATTAATACTCTAGTTTAATTCCATTATATTGGTGCAAAAGTAGCAATATATCAACAGCTTTCACATCAAGAATGGAGTTAAATTTAGTTAATCAGATGAAGAATCTCCAATTTCTATTCAAAAATAGACAAAATAAACAACAACATTCAGTTTTATTTGTTAGATTTGTAAGGTACAAAAAACAAAAACTATGAAGGATTAAGTATTTTAGCTGCATTCCTAGGCGGAGCGTAGTTGGTGCAGCAGCCGGTATTTTATTTGCTCCTGAAAGCGGAGAAGACACTCGTAGCAAAATTGCTGATGCTTTACGTAAAAGAGGTATCAAATTAAGTCGCACAGATATGGAAAATCTGGTCGATGAAATTGCAGCCGAGGTAAAAGAATAAGCAACGCCCACAAAAGTGTATTGTCATTCCGGATACAAGTCCGGAATGACAATAATTTTTAAATCAAAACTCCACGCATGTTTGCAAACGATAAAAATATAGATAATCTGCAACAACTTCTGGCAGAGCTTAAAAAGTACGCAGAGTTACAAAAGGATTATGTAAAACTACATTTAGTAGAAAAACTTACTATACTGATATCAACCCTCATCCTTGTCTTTATATTATTGATATTAGGTATTATCGCCCTTTTCTACTTATCATTTACATTGGCCTATGTACTCGCACCTCATGTAGGCGGGCTTATGGCCAGTTATGGAATCATTACCGGATGCATTATTCTGCTGATTCTGTTAATCGTTTTATTCCGCAAACGGCTGATTGTTCAGCCTATGGTAAATTTCCTTGCCAACTTGCTTTTAAATGACAACTGATTATGAAAGAGAATACTCCTAATAAAACGCCCATCATCACTTTGGAAGTGATAGCACAACGAAAAGCTGAGAAGTTGGAAGAAGTACAGCAAGCTAAAAAAGAAATGGTACAAACCATACATGAACTTTTTGCGCCTGTAGAACACAAAGGAGGCGTAGAAGGCATTATGCAACATATCAATACAGGAATCGCCGTTTATGACGGAGTACGGACCGGTATCAAGATCATGCAAAGAATCAGAGGATATTTCCTGAAAAAAAGAAATAACTTAGTATTAACCACAACATTTTATCCACATGAAAAGACAGCTACTAGGTGTGGCGGCAATTTTGTTGTCAATTTCCACGTATGCACAGGACAATCCATTATGGATGCGTTATTGTGCCATTTCTCCGGATGGAACCACCATCGCATTCACCTATAAAGGTGACATCTACACAGTACCTTCTACAGGCGGCAGGGCCAGTCAGATTACAACCAACCCTGCCCACGACACCAAACCCATCTGGAGCCCTGACGGAAAAAAAATTGCTTTCGCATCAGACCGAATGGGAAGTATGGATATTTTTGAGGTAAACAAGGAAGGGGGTATCCCCAAAAGATTAACCACCCATTCGGGTAATGAAACACCGGTGGCTTATAAAGATGCCGGACACATTCTGTTTCTAGCCAATATAATGCCAACAGCAGAAGACGCACAATTCCCCTCCGGACAATTCCAACAAGTATATGAAGTCAATACCGAAGGCGGACGCCCCATCCTCTTCTCTTCCATGCCGATGGAAGATATCAGTATCAATCATACAGGCAATACTTTACTCTACCATGACAAAAAAGGATATGAAGACCCTTGGCGTAAACATCACACTTCATCCATTACCCGCGATATTTGGCTGTGTTCTCTGAATGGAAACCGTACCTTTCGCAAACAAACTACTTTCAATGGTGAGGACCGCACTCCCGTTTGGGCTTTCAGATGATTAAATTCATTCTATTATTTAAGGTGAGGAAAAAGGCTCATTTTAATATTTTCAAACGTGATATTGACGGTAATACATCCAAACAAATTACCAACCATACCAAACATCCGGTACGCTTCCTGAGTGCCGCCTCCAATGGAACATTATGCTATGGATATGATGGCGAAATCTACACGGTAAAAGAAGGTGCCATTCCGCAAAAAGTTCAGATTTCCATTGTCACCGACAAGAACGACAAAGATCTCATCCGCCAGATCAAGCGTAGCGGAGCAACAGAGATATCCCTTTCGTCCGATGCAAAGGAAATTGCTTTTGTACTACGCGGAGATGTATATGTCACATCAACAGAATACAGCACTACTAAACAAATCACCAATACTCCGCAACAGGAACGCGATATTCACTTTTCTCCGGACGGAAGAAGTATTGTTTACGCTGCCGAAAGAAACGGATTATGGCAGATTTATCAAACCAGTCTAGCTAAAAAGGAAGAAAAACAGTTCGCTTACGCAACCGATATCAAAGAGGAAAGACTGACCAATTCGGATATCACTTCATTCCAACCTCAATACAGTCCTGACGGTAAAGAAGTAGCCTTTCTTGAAAACCGTACTACCATCCGTGTTCTGAATCTGAAATCAAAAGCTGTACGCACCGTCATGGACGGCAAGTACGAATATTCTTATAGTGACGGCGACCAATGGTATCAATGGAGTCCGGACAGCAAATGGATTCTTACCAACTACATAGGTATTGGCGGATGGAATAACAAGGATGTTGCACTGGTCAACGCATCTGGTAACGGAGAAATTCATAATCTGACCGAAAGTGGATACAGTGACGGCAATGCCAAATGGGTATTGGATGGAAAAGCCATGATTTGGGAAAGTGACCGCGCAGGATTCCGCAGTCACGGAAGCTGGGGTGCTGAAGCGGATATCTATATCATGTTCTTCGACCTGGACGCATACGACCGTTTCAGAATGAGCAAGGAAGAGCTTGCCTTACTGGAAGACTCGGAAAAGAAAGACAAAGAGAAGAGTGAAGAGAAGGAGAAGGCCGATCATAAAAAAGATAAAAAGAAAGACTCCAAGAAAGAAGATGACAAGAAGGAAGTAAAGCCACTGGTTTTCGACCTTGAAAACAGCCGTGACCGTGTGATTCGTCTGACTGTAAATTCTTCACGATTGGGAGATGCTGTATTAACTCCGAAGGGTGACAAACTATATTATCAAGCAGCCTTCGAAAGCGGATATGATTTATGGGAACACGATCTTAAAGAAAACAAGACTAAAATCGTCATGAAAAAAGTCGGTGGCGGAGCCCTGCTTCCTGATAAGAAAGGCGAGAATCTGTTCCTTTGCAGCCAAGGTGGTATCAAGAAAGTCACTGTCAGCAGTGGTGAAACCAAACCTGTAGAATTCGAAGCTTTCTTCGACTACCAACCCTATGGTGAACGCGAATATATTTTCGATCATGTATGGCAACAAGTAGAAGATAAATTCTATGTAAAAGATCTGCACGGAGTAGACTGGAAAGGCTATCACGAAGCATACGCACGCTTTCTTCCATACATCAATAACAATTATGATTTTCAGGAAATGCTGAGTGAAATGCTGGGTGAGTTAAACGGTTCGCACACCGGAGCACGTTACTACTCAAACGGTCCTATACTATCCACAGCGACCCTAGGAGTATTCTATGACGAAACTTATGATGGTGACGGGTTAAAAATTAAAGAAATATTGGCAAAAGGCCATTGCGTGAAAAAACGGATGTTACTCCCGGTTGCATCATCGAGAAAATTGACGGCAAACCTATCGTGAAAGGGCAAGACTACTTCCCGCTGCTGGAAGGCAAAGCCGGAAGAAAAGTGTTACTGGCCATATATAATCCGGCTACCGGCAAACGTTTTGATATCACCATCAAAGCTATCAGCATGGGCGAACAAAGTAACTTGCTGTACAAACGTTGGGTAGAACGTTGCCGCAATATAGTCGATAAGTTATCCGAGGCCGCATCGGCTATGTACACGTAAAAGGCATGGACAGTCAAAGTTTCCGCGAAGTATATAGTGAAGTATTGGGACGCTGCCGCAACAAAGAAGCTATTATTGTAGACACACGCCACAATGGAGGCGGATGGCTACATGATGACTTGGCCACTTTATTAAGCGGCAAGGAATATCAGCGTTTCGTTCCACGCGGACAATACATAGGCAGCGACCCATTCAATAAATGGCTCAAGCCATCCTGCGTATTGGTATGCGAGGACAATTACAGTAACGCACATGGCTTCCCATGGGTTTACAAGGAATTAAAGATAGGCAAACTGATTGGTGCTCCGGTTCCGGGCACAATGACTGCCGTATGGTGGGAAAACCAGATCGACCCGAGTATTGTGTTCGGTATTCCTCAGGTGGGTTGTATGGATATGCGTGGACAATATGCGGAAAATCACCAACTTTCTCCAGACATTGAAGTTTATAATACTCCAGAAAAGGCATTGGCAGGTGAAGACCAGCAGTTGGAAGCAGCCGTACAAGAAATGCTGAAAACAATAGGGGAAAAGAAATAAAACAATCCCATCCTGATAAAAAGAAAAAGGTGTCAAAACACAACCTTTGAGGAAAAGGACTTTTCATCCGAGGATACTTTGACACCCTTTATCAGCCATAAAAAGAGCCGTATCAACTCTACTCCCAAGTAATGATACGGCTCTTTTTTATACATTACAGCAAGATAATGTATGGGGCATCTATGCTGAGCATACTTAAATATGTCATAATGATGCTCTATAAGTTGTTCCCACTCATGCCCTCATTTCCAACTATAACCCACTCATTGTAAAGTCATTACCCTCACTCCTTATTCCTCATTCTCATCTCTTAAGACACTCATTCACAATATAATATACATTCACAAGCCTATAAACCGGTTATTTGGTAAGCCCCCTGTTTTTTCAGTTTTTCTTCCTTGCACAAACGGCATAAATAACGGTGTCGTAGTTTGTATCATACTGTTCTTCTTTGACGATTAAAAGTTCAATATCTGTTAATCACGAATGTAATTAAGTCTAATCACTATTGTAGTTAACTTTAACCACTACTGTAATTAAACTTAGTCACAGTAGTGAATAAGCAATTACAAACATATAAAAGTGAGAAAATAAAAGGGAGAAAACAGATAAGAGACAGGGAAATATGCATACATAGACTACCGCCAACTCGCTGCACAAGCCATGCAGCTGCTTTATAAGAACGAACGTTATGGGTTGAATGATGAAAATGAGAAGGTATTTTGGCAAAATAACACCGAATTTGAGTAAATTTCGCCTTTGGAACAGTTGTTTAAATGTCACTTCTATTCCGCCACTACAGAGAAGAAGGGAGAAAGGCTGACCGCACATGAAGATTTTCAATTATTTGCAAGAGTACAAGCGTGAAAAACCTGTCAATCAACAAGATAAATTAATACAGACACATTATCCGCAAACTGAACATTCACCCAAAAGCCAGCAGAAAAGGTACTTTATATCACATGATAAAGTTAGAATAATTTATTTTCAAGCATCTGTGTTAGTGAGGGCAATGCCCTCACTAACACAGATACTACCATCACTAATAAGCAGTTCATTATAAACCAGTTAGAGCCAAAGTGAGGGCATGAGGGCATTTTCGCGTCCAACTTTCTATTTGTTAAGTTGAAAGGGATGGTTTCTATTCTCCGGTATGAAAGACACCGTTTCCGGCATCGCACCAACTTATCTTGCTCTTTCTTTCCAAAGACGAGTCATATCTTCCAAAGTCTTTCCTTTTGTTTCAGGAACCATCTTCCACACAACAGAGCTGCAAGCACACAAATCACGCCATAAAGCCCATAGGCAAATACCGGACTGAATTCATACATGGCAGGAAAAGTGGAAGAAACCAGATAATTGAATATCCACTGGAAAGCTACAGCGATAGCCACTGCCTTACCGCGGATAGTATTCGGAAATATCTCTGCAATCAACACCCAGCAGATAGGTCCCCATGACATCATAAAGAATGCAGCATAAACTATGATGGAAAGAACAGGAAGAATACCTTCCACCTGAAACTCATCACAAAACGCAACACAGAATGCACCTACAGCCATGCCAATAGAACCAACAATCAACAAGGGTTTACGTCCCATCTTCTCTACGGTAAAGATGGCAATCAATGTAAAGAGAATATTAACTACCCCCATTACCACAGTCTGCATCATACCATCGCCACCGCCACCGATTTTTTCAAAAATACGCGGTGCATAATAAAGCACAGCATTAATGCCGATAGCTTGCTGAAATACAGAAAGCAAGATGCCGACTACAATAACTGTCAGCCCGTATGTAAGCAGTTTTTCCGTTTTCTCGGAAGTTACAGCCTTTATTTCAGACAAAATAGTTTTAGCCTTATCTGTTCCATTTACTTTTTCAAGTACAGAAAACGCTTTATCATCCTGATGGGTCATAGCCAAATAGCGCGGAGTTTCAGGAACCAAAAACAATAAAATGCCAAATAATGCAGCCGGAACCGCTTCTGAACCAAACATATATCTCCAACCATCGGAAACAAGCACTTCATCCGGCATACCATCTTTAATCATATAATTGACAAAATAGACTACCAACATGCCAAAAATAATAGCAAACTGATTACAGGAAACCAATTTACCACGAATTTCGGAAGGGGCAATTTCGGCAATGTACATCGGACAAACAGCAGAGGCAAGTCCTACACCGATTCCCCCGATGATACGATAAAAGTTAAAAGCAAGGATCAATGCAAACGAAGTATCTCCTTTCGAGAAAAATAAAAATTCGGGATAATAAGAGCCTAAAGCAGACAGGAAGAACAATAAAGCAGCCAGACGCAACGAATTACGACGTCCTAGCCCCGAAGCAAAATAACCGGAAAAAGCACTGCCAATGACGCAACCTATCAATGCACTGGAAGCAGTCACGCCATGCCAGAAAGCATCTAATCCCAAATGTTTTTGCAGAGCCTGCTCCGCCCCCGAAATAACAGCTGTATCATAACCGAAAAGTAAACCGCCGAGAATGGCTATAAACACCACTCCCATCAGATAGAAATTGTTTTTCTTGTTTTTCATAATAAAAGAATTATAATAGTTTTCGTAATAAATACAATAACAAAGCTGTGCGAAAATAATCATTAATACGTAATTCTATTATAATTCTCCAACCATTTTAAATCTTTTTCACATCAAGGAAAAACAAGATTATTCCGTCTGAACTGTTCTATGTCTTCCTTTTTTAATCCTATCTTATCCAATGACTTAGGAAGATTATGGTCATTAAGATAATAACGCGGACGAATGAGATATTGTCTGTTTGCTACCGATAGGCTATCTGCCTATAAGGTGTCTGTACCCCTGCCAAATTCAGCATGGTATGAAACACGGAGGCATTTCCCGCCACCGGTTTTTCACGGTTCTGCAATATAGCTTCATGTACTTCCACATTCTTTTCTCTATATGTTTTGGACAACCAAATTAAAAATGGCACATGCAGTTGATAATAAGACGGGACTGGGGATGCATGTAAAAATAATTTTCGATTATCATCAAAAATATCCTCTCCATGATCCGAAGTATAAAGCATAGCCGAAAAAGAGTTTGTTTTCTGCAATAAAGTGATCAAAGAAGCCAGGAAACCATCTGTATAACGGATGGTATTATCATATGCATTCATCAAATACTCTTTATTCTCATATTTGGCGTCTGTCAGATTATCCGGTTTAAAGACAGACATGGATTCGGGATAACGTTCTTTATAATTAAAATGTGATCCATAGGCATGCAGCACGATGAATAATTTTTGATGACCTGCCTTTAGCTCCTTTTCTACCAGAAACAATAGTTCGTCATCCGAAATATTGGCTCCTTTCGGAGCATCTTTCTTGATAAACTTCCAATCATCTGCCTCCATCCCCAAAAAATCAATAAAAGAATGGTTAGGAAGCTGGTTCGAAAAAAAGGCAGTATGAAATCCTGCTTCCTTGAAAGCGGTAATGATTCCTTTCTGTCTATAAAGACAGTCATAATCCTCAGCCGAAGCTGCCGAAAGCAACATAGGCACACTTTTATGAGTAGTATTAGACTGGGTAAGCACATCCGTGAAAGTTACCACCCCCTCCATTTTATCAAGTAATGGAGTAGTATTCCTTTCATAACCATAAAGTCCGAAATTACAGGCACGGGCCGTTTCCCCTATCACCAAGACATAAACTTCCCGGCTGTTTTCATCATGTGCGGCACTGGCATTAAAAGTAAAATCCCTTGAAGTTTCCGCATATCCGGCTGTTTCGCCCGCACGTTCTGCAGCCAATACTAGATTATAACATACATTAGCCGGATACATTTCGATCTTTACTTGATAATCACGTTGCGTCGCATAGCAGATAACGGTCAATAACGCTCCTGCAACAATGCCTGCCAAGGCATACTTACGTTGAGAACGAATAAAAGAATATTCCAACTGATTACCCCGGGCCCATGAAAAACCTCCCAAGACCAAAGCAGGAATGTAAACAACAAAAACACCAATTACAGCCGGCAGTAAATTATCCAACAGTTCCAGCGCCTCCCCGGAATTAGTAGTTGTCAGATTCAGGAACATATCTACTGCAATGATAGAACGCCCGAACAGGTATAGCAATACCAGTTGGAATGCCGCAAAGAAAACAAACGGAAATAAGATCCAAATAGTCTTTCCAGGTTTACGCTCCAATGTCATAATCAACCAATAAACCGATACCGGCAGAATGACATTACAAATACGTGCCCAAAGTGTCATTTGCTGTTCTGTAAAAAACAATGCCACATTGGGAATGGCCAAGACAACGATGAACAGAACGAACAACCGTTGTGGCTCACAACACCACTGAATAAATTCTTTAAAATGCTTCATTTATATTAAAGATAAAACCAGACTGTCCATTTTTTCCAAATCCATAGTCCAGACGAACATTTACATTCTTTTTAAACTCCCAACGATAACCTATTCCATAATTAGGCAACACTCTGCCCATGCACAAAGCACTGAACTTATTGAATACAGTTCCGGCCCCTATCCAAACTACAACACCATTACGTTTCCATACATGCTGACGCAATTCCACCTGCCCCTCTATTTTATGCTTGTCACGATAGCGCCCTTCGTAATAACCACGCATGGAATACGAGTTTCCCAACAACGCCATCATGGCCCATGACGGATTACCGAAATTAAAAGTACCGCGTAATTCTCCTGCCAACAATCCTCCTTTCCATACAGGATGATAATAACTGGTACGCAAATCCGTAGTACTGAATGCATAATCGTTTCCTAAAAACTTAGGACGGAAACACTGGGTAATATTCAAATAATATCCCTTATGGGGATTGGTCAACACATCGCGCGAATCATATGCCAAAGAAAGGCCCACTCCATAATTAGCAGTAGTAAGATTCATCCCCTCCAGTAGTTCGGGGCGTTCCATATTCTTACCATGCACATAATCATAAGATGCCATAGGACCTACATATAGATTATCCGCTATCCGAAACAGGAAACTAGCTTTAACTTGTGCTTGCCAGCGATCTAAATCAGATTCATTGGCATCTACCTTACCCATATCGTACCCTATTCCCCAAAACCTGGAAGGAAAGGAATAAAAATAAAGAGTATAATCCAGCCGGTATTTGTCCTGCGGAAAGATATGAGTTCCGCGTATCCCCAACATATAGAAGCCAACAGTGGAAACATCTCCGAATAAAGACACATTGGACGGAGGAAGAAGCATGTCATTTCTATCGGTACGATAAAGCCCCGCCGCCACCAGTCCCAGCCCCAGTTTGGTATCCGTACTGTAATGTGGTCCGCCAATAATACTGAAATCAAATTTCTTATGATTCTTATCTTTATTAGCATCATTAAAATAGTCCAGAAACTTTTTGAAAAAAGTCCTTTTCTGTACTGTGCTGTCTTTGTGTTGCGTTGTCGTATCTTCAGGCAAATAAACAGCCCACCCTCTTGCGTGACTGCCAAAGCCGCATCTGCCATACATATAAAGATTACGATCCAAAATGATATTTTCTTCATTGTAATCTATTCTTTTTTCCACTGTTTAAAACAAGCTTTACAGTAAACATAAACTGAATAAAAAACAAATAAAGCAGGTCTGGATACAAAGATAGCCAAACCTGCTTTATTGTGACTTTTTTATATAATAAGAATCTGGTCTGAATTTACCTATTTCTGTCCTAAATACCTTATACCGGTTGCTTTTCTGTAATCAGCCAACGCAATCTTCTGCTCATAATAAGATTGGATAAGGTTTGTATATGCCTGTATCCATGTCAGCTGTGCAGAAAGCACATCCAAAATAGTCAACTTACCTTCAGTATAACTAAAAGTGTTCAAATCCAAGTTCTCTTCTGCCAGTTTGCAGTTCTCCTCGGCAATACTTATCTGACGGGTATTCTCGGTCAGACTAGTCCACGCCTTCGCCACTTCTTTGCTTATTTGGTCTTGCTTATCTTGCAATGCATACTGCTTGCTTAATAAAATAGCCTTCTGTGCAGCCGTCGATTTAAAGCGGGCTCCCCAATGGAAAATCGGCAATTTAATAGAGGCATACACATTACTATTAAACATAGTTTCGCCCGAAATGTTCAACATCTGTGTTCCCCATGTCTCTTTAAAACCGATAGAAAGAGAAGGATTGTACTTGGCGGCAGCCAGACTTACCTGTCTTTTCTGATAATCCACATCCAACTGTGAGATAGCATAATCGGGACGCACATTCAAGGCTGTTTCCGCTCCAATAAAGGCAGGCATAGGCAATATGGTAGAAATAGAATCCGTCAAATCCATTTCAGCCAGCGGTTCCAATCCCATCAGCACATTCATATTCTGCAAGGCGACCTGATAAGACTGGTAGCTGCTGGAACGTTGCAATTCAGCCTCTTTCAAACGGGTCTGCATCTGAATGAGATCCGTCTTGCTGATATAGCCATCATCGTACTTATCTTGCAGCACTTTGGTCAACTGCTCAATAATCTGCACATACTGGCACATCGTTTCATACATTTCTTTTTGTGCGGCTGTTCCCCAATAACTGGCTTCAGCAGCATAGATAATATTATCCGTTGTCAAATCCACCGACTTATCCGCCATCTGGGTTTGTATTTGGGAAGCCTTGTAATTGTGATAGATGCTTCCACCGGCATAAATAGGTTGTGATACCCCTACTTCGGCACTGTATGAATCGTGCTCCATAGGAACAGCCATTCCGCCAAAATCCATCTCGTATTTGTTAATACGATACTGATAGCTTCCCGTTGCATCAACAGCCGGGAAGAAAGCGGTTTTTGCCGCTTTCATAGCCTTCTGCATAGCTGTACGTTGTGCCACACTCTGTTTTAAGGTTTGGCTATAATCCAGTACCTTTTGTTCAAAGGTAGAATAATCCACGACAGTCTGAGCCGAAAGTGTACCGGTCATACAAGCCATACCTATAATATAGATCATCTTAGTTTTCATTATCTGTCTGCTCTGATTTTAAAGAAAATACAATAAGTTACCGGAAGAACAAAAATGGTCAGTACCGTCGATACGAACAAACCACCCATAATGGTAGCCGCCATACCTGCAAACATGGCATCGCCCAACAATGGAAGCATACCCAGAATAGTAGTTCCGGAAGCCATGGTCACCGGAACGATACGTGTCTTGGTAGCCTCGACCACGGCAGGCACAGCCCCCTTTCCATCCTTCAACTGAAGTCCGATTTCATCGACCAGCACAATGGCATTCTTGATATTCATACCAATCAATCCCAACAGACCGAGGATGGCAAAGAAGTCCAATGACTTGCCAAACAAGAGCAATCCCCATACCACACCGATAAACACCAGCGGCAACATAAGCATAATCAATACCGGCTTGCGGTAGTTGCTGGGGAAAAGAAACAGCAGAACCACATAAATCAACAGGAAAGTCAGCGGAATATTCTTCGCCAATGCAGCATTACTTACATCCTGTGTTTCCTGCTCACCGAAATATTTCATTTTATACCCTTCGGGCAACTGCATCTGCTCTTGTACGGCAGTAAGCACCTGTTTAAACGCAGCCATCGTATTGGCTCCACGTTTAGGTTCACATTGCATCATCATACAACGCTCGCGGTTAAAGCGACGGACTACATTATAATCATAACCCAAAGCGAAATTATCGATTACCTGTTCCACTTTCACGGAATTTCCTTTCGTACTGAATACAGGCACACTTTTCACATCATTCAAGTTCATTTTTTCCACATCCTCATCTTTCAGCAGGATAGGCAAGGAAACATCCCCCTCACGATATTCTCCCAAAGGCAAACCATTGGTAGCCGTACGGAATGAGTTGGCAACCTGCTGACGGGTAATCCCCAAGCGTAAACCTTTCTGTTGAGAGAACATCGGTTTCCACACGGGCACCTTATCTCCCCAGTTGGAACGGATATCCGTCACCATATCACACTGGCGGGCTATTTTTTTCGCCCTTTCAACCAATGCGGTCAATGTATCGGGATTTTCACCGATAAAACCGATCTCAATAGCAGCTTCAGGCACCGGAGACAAAGCAAAAAGTGCCGAACGGGTAATGATATTGGGAAAGTTCTGAGTCATGTGCTCATAAAACTGCTGTTCTACTTCGGCTGCATCTTCGGGGTCTTTAGTTTCCACCATCACATTGGCATAGTTAGACTTCGGTCCAAAAGAAGAACTTGCCAAATAGTAACGCAACGGAGTACCACCCAATGTCACCGAATATGATTTAACTTTCTCATGATTCTTCAAGTAATCCTCCACCTTCATCACATCCTGATCTACCGCATGAATACTAAATCCCTCAGGGAATACCAGATCAGCACGGAAATAAGGCTTATTCATTTTCGGGAAAAAACTCTGAGCATAACAGCCATAATAACCAAAGAAAGCACCAAAGTTACAAAAACCGTGGTCAATGTCACAAAACGGCGTTTAATCAGCAAGGTCAGAAACTTCTCGAATTTATGATAGAGTTTAGTATCATACGGGTCTTTCATCGCACCGCCGGGAACAGCTTCTTTCAAAATAAAATTACCAAAAGTCGTAGTCTGGCACAAAGCCAGAATCCAGCTCAATCCCAGTGATACAGCCAATACAACAAATAGCGGTTTCACAATCTCAGCACGGATGCCGGTGCCAGATACAAAGGCAGGAAAGAGCAGATAGCAATAAAAGTAGCGCCCAGCAATGCCCATTGCGGCTTGATGGCTCCCTCTATCAATGACTGATAACGTGATTTTCCGCGCTTGATACCTATCTGCGCATTATCTGTCACCACAATGGCATTATCCACCAGCATCCCCATGGCGATAATAAATGCCGCCAAGGAAGTACGGTTCAATCCTACCCCCCACATCAACATAATAAGCAAAGTACCACCTACCGAGAAAAGTAACGAACTACCTATCAGCATACCGGCACGCGATCCCATCACCACAAAGATAATCAGGATAACAATAACCAATGATTCTATCAAATTCAGGATAAAGCCATTATTCGCCTCATCGGCAATCTTGTCCTCAGGATAAAGCGAGGTCAGTTCAATGCCGATAGGCAACAATTGCTCTATTTCCGCCAACCTTTCGTCCACTGCTTTACCCACAGCTACCACATTATCTTTTGCTCCACTGGCCACACCTATACCGATAGCACGTTTACCATTGACCCGCATCAAGGTTGAAGGCGGATCATAATATCCACGCTCCACTGTTGCAATATCCCCCAAACGGGCTTCCCGTCCGTCCTTGCTGATAATCAACTGGTTTTCTATATCTTCCAGACTGGTATAAGTCCCTTCCGTACGCAAGCGCAACTGATAAATTTCTGTCGCTATATCTCCTGTATTCACCTGTATGTTCTGCTTCTGCAAAATGCCCATAATCGAAGTGGGATCAATACCCAATGCCGAAAGTTTGGAGGTAGATATCTTGACATTGATCACTTCGGTCTGCTCTCCGTATAACATTACTTTCTGTACTCCCTCAATCGGAGTCAACTGAGTACGGATACGCTGTGCCCAGTCACGCAAATCGGTATACGAGAAGCCCTCATCAGCTGTCAAAGCATAATAAATACCATACACATCACCAAAGTCATCATTTACAGTAATGGTAGACGCCCCACTGGGCAACTTGGGTTGTATATTTGCCACTTTACGACGTAATTCGTCCCATTTTACAGGCATATAATCCGGATCAATCGTAGGCTGAAGTTCAATAGAAATCTTAGACAGTCCGAAATAAGATTCCGATTTAATCTGATATACATCTGTCATGGACTGAATTTCACGTTCAATCGGTTCCGTAATCAGTTTCTCCACTTCATGTGGATTCGCTCCCGGATACTGGGTAACCAATACCGCAGTCTTTATCACGAAAGGCGCATCTTCTTTCTTAGGCAGCTTGAAGAAGGAGATTACTCCGCCTATCAACAAAATAGCCAAAAAGAAATAGATAACCTTCCGGTTCTCCAAAGAATATTTTGGAATATTCATGATATGCTCTCTCCTTTTTTATTCTGTTAATATTTTTACTTGCTGGCCATCTACCAGATAAGACGCTCCGGCAGACACAACCTGTTCGCCCGGTTCAATATTTCCGGATACTATCAGGTCGTTACGTCCTACAATAATTCCCTCATCACTGACTTTACGCAGTTCTACTTTCTGTGTAGACGGATTATATATAAATACGATCTTGCTATTCAAGTTATTATCAAACACTACAGCGGACAAAGGCACTGTAATTCCTTCTTTTACCACATCATTCTCAATATTGACAATAACACGGCAAGAAAAGCCCACCGATACCTTATATTTTTTCAAATCAAATTCCGGATCATCAATGTAAAGGAATACAGGAACTCCTGCCCCATCGGGAGAAGCCTCTACATACTCCTTTACTTTTGCCTGAAATAATTTTCCTTTATAGGCATCAAATTCTACGTAAATAGTAGAAGGAGAAGTTACATAAGAAATATTCGTTTCGGGGATAGTGAACTCCACTTGCAATTTAGCCGGATTAATCAAACACACCACTCCTTGTCCTGGCTGTACACGCTGATAGTTTTCAACATATTTTTTTTGGATAAAGCCATCAAATGGAGCGCGTAGTTTGGTGTCATTCAATGTGTTTTGCGCATTTTCAAATGCCGATTTGGCATTGGTATACGAAGCTTGGGTCGTTTCGAACTCTTGCATGGAAATAGCATTCTTGGCCAACAGTTTCTCTGCGCGTTGCATTTGTGATGACGCCTTTTGGAATGAAGCCCTCTTAGCGTCATAATCCAGTTTGTAATCTGTCGGATCAATTTCGGCCACTACCTGTCCTTTCTTCACCCGTTGTCCTTCGAGTACATTCATTGCTACCAGCGGACCGGACATTTTAAATGCCAAGTCACTGAACTGATCAGGCGACACAACACCTGAATACGATTTTTCGATCCTGCTTAACGAGGTCACTTCCGCCAATTTCACGGGCCGAGGACCGCGTTCTTGTGCAGGTTGCTGTCCGCAAGAACAGAACACTGCCGCAATCATTGCCATAATAGACAAATTTTTACCTTTCATACTGTTTATCTTCACTATTAGTTTCGCTGCAAAGTTCTTATAATTATTAAAAGCGTACAAGTGCTAACAGTAAGATATATTAGTCTATTTTTAAGCATTTTCTTTGTTATCTGCTCTAACTGCCCTATATTTGTGGTGCATAATCAAAACCTTCTTTATTTTTATGAAGTATATAGATGACATTAACTTATTTAAATCGAATAAGGATTTCGTTGCAGAAATTGACATGACAGGATCATTAGGCCGTATTTACCACTATCCGCAACGAATGGAAGGATGCTTGTTCCTTCTGTGCCTGCGAGGTGAATGTGACATAACGATCCATCTGTCTGAACACAAGATACAAAAGAACGACATTGTCACTATTCTGCCAGAAACCTTTGTACATGTTCACCGGCAAAGTCCCGACTGTCGTCTGTACTTGATAGGATTCAACAAAGAGTTGCTGAACGGAATAAATCTCTTCAATTCCACCATGAACTATCTTTCAGCCCTGATTGACACACCCATTATCCCTCTGCGTCCCGAAATAACCGAGTTGTTTCAAGACTATTTCCGGTTGCTGATAAAAATGAAACGTATGGGAGCCAAGCCCAATAAAGAGTTAATCAGCACCATGCTGCTCACTATATTGCACGGTGTAGGCAGCATTCATCAGAACACCAATGTAACCACACGTACTTTCAACCGTGGAGAAGAAATTGTGAAACGCCTGGTCCAATATATCATCAAACATTATACGAAAGAACGGAGTGTAGCTTTTTATGCCGACCTGCTTCATATATCCCCTCAGCACCTCAGCACTACTGTCAATAAGATTACGGGAAAAACTGTTACAGATATCATCGCCAAACTAGTGATAACAGATGCGGAAGCCAAACTAAAATCCACAGACTTTACCATTCAGGAAATAGCCTATTCACTTAATTTCCCAGACATCTCATTCTTTGGGAAATATTTTAAAAGATATACAGGAATGTCACCGAAACAGTATAGGGAGAGCACATAACAATGCTCATTCCCCATATAATACGGTTTCGGTAATCCATGCAAAAACATTGGCTATCAATTTGGAAGCATCATTATTGATGGTTCCTGCTGTGTTATTAATGTGATTCTCACTAGTCGCCCCTGTACCGGATAAATTACTGCTCATATCTGTATCCCCCCAATATACAATTCTCCTGGAATAATCTATACCCAACACTATTCCCCCACCAGGCCCCATCAAAATAGGAGTTATGCCTCAGAAGCACTAGTATTCACCTGTATCTCACCATGATATATATCATAATTCCGTAATGCAAAATTCGAAGTGACAGGAGCATTTTTGGTAAAAGGTCCGTCAGTAGTAAAATAATGATTACCAATAGTAGAAGCAGCCAAAGGATAAGGTCCTCCGTTTGATGTAAAATATTTGATGCCACTCTTCCCCGCAAGAATTTCCGCTAACAAATTCTGACTTACATCGGAAGCATCATAAGAGGCGATCAAGACACGATTCTTCTTTGTTTTCAGCCAGTTATGAAGTTTATGAGCATCTTGACTACCAAACTGCGAGGTTGGCACATAATTTATATATACTACATCAAACAGAGAAAAAAGAGCATCTGTCAAATTATTAGCATTAACCCCTACTCCCACCAAATTATAACCGCCACACTCCACTACCCCATCGGTCCAAAATTAGTTTGATTAGTCAAAATACCACGAAGTCCGGTAGCACGAGCTTCAGCACTACTAGAACCTAAAATATTAGTACCCAAATACCCCAGACCGGAAGTAAATGACATCAAATTGATCGTTTTATAAGCTGCTATATCATACTTCTGCTGTATGCTGACATAAATAGTCCACCGCTGAGCTGTAATCACAAAATGCTGTATACGGTTGCTACCATCTGCCAAATTATTTTGCAAAGCTGTTATCACCAACCGACTTCCATTATCCTCCTTCGTTACTGTAAAATAATCATTAGACAAAGACTGGGCTCCGGTTCCTTGGAGCACACCTGCATCATCTGCCCACTGCAACGTATAATCCAAAAGGTCTGTACTGACACTAATAATTCCCTCAGAGCCGGTTTTATGCTTCAAAACAACTTCACGTGTTGATATTCCGAAATGATGTTCTCCGTCAAAATACATATCCATAGTATCATCATCCCATGCTTGTACCTCCGCCACTATATTAGATGAACGGTTATGGGCTGCATCATCCGGCGTACTCCATCCCGGAGCCGATACCTTCTTTATATTAAATATATATTTATGGTTACGTAAAACTTGCCCAAAAGCATTATGGTTATTATCCGGATCAAAATCCATTCGATAATAACTTGGCGTATTGCTATCAGCATAGTATCCCTCTACCACTATACAAGTAGCTTTATCTACCTGGTCTGCAGGTTCAGGCGACCAAGTTTCGGATAAATAAAGCCGGGCGGAAAAATTATTCCAATTCTCTGAAGAAACAGGAAATATCGAACTGTCCACATTCCTGTCACTACCTTCGGGTACACTTGGAAAAGTTACTTTGCTCACTCCCGTTTCATCCGGAATAACTTGCAGATAATTATTGGCCCGATAAGCTTTTACCCCTGTCATTCTAAAATTAGCCACTTCCGTAGCTGTCACATCCACTCTAGCTATGGAACGTAACATTTTCAATCCTAAAATAGTACCTGTTCCCGTCGGCTTCAAACCTTCCGACAATTCATATTCTCCAGACATGGGAAAAACAGATGTCAGATAATCAAATTTTCGATTCATTTTCTTCTTTATCATTTCTTCACTATCACCAACGACAGGCTCATCAGCCACTACCACATCGGTGGCATTTGCCAAAATCAATAACTTCATAGGGATATCACCGGATTTCAGTAACGCCGTAAAAGTTATGGTAGAAGCAGTGTTGTTGATAGACAACCCCGGCACACGATATTTATATTTACCCTCCTCAAATACCAATATTTGAATCTCATTTATCAAAGTTTCATGATCAATCGTACGAATATCCCCTTGTACGGGTATAGGTGACCGCCGGTACAGTTACAGCCAACTCTATCAAAACATTTTCTGTACCTTCATTTTTATCGGGCTTTACGGGTAATTCTGCATTATCTGTACAAGATATACATAAAAAGATGATAACCAATATAGCCATTAATTTACTCATAATTGTTCAAGTTTGTTTTATTTTGAAACAAAAGACAGAGGTTCTTGGTTCTAATCATATTCATTAAAACAATAAGAATATGAAAACAAGTAAAATGTTTATAACCATAGTCACTGCTTTGGCAATGGCTTCGTGCAACAATGACAAAGAGTTCGCCAATCAGCCAGAGCTGGAAATGCAAGTTCCAGAAGCATACGCATCTTTCTCCATCAGTATCCCCCATACTTCGGGAACACGCTCTGTAACCACCCGTTCCACTGAACCAGGAACAGATGCAGAAAATATCGTAAAATCCCTTCATATATTTATTTACGATAAGGAAGCACCTTTCACTTCTACGGTAGCAGAATTCAGCGTTGCCGCAAACACACTCCAACAAGCCCCCGGAAATACTTCCCAATGGATTACCACTCGGCCCGTCAATACCAAAAAAGCGGATAAATATATCTTTGCGGCAGTAAACCTGAATACAGAAATTGTAGATTATATTACCTCTAATGGCTTGGGAGCATTCAATTATAAAGAGTTTACGCAAGAGGTCGGCAAACTGGCAGATCAAACAAACGGTTCATTATGTTTAATGAAAATTATCCCAATATCACTCCAGCCACAAATTTATATGAAGATAAAGCCGAAGCAGAAAAACATCATATTTCAATACCAGTCAGCCGTGTTACTGCAAAGAGTGCTGTATTCACTTCACCTACGTTTAAAGTAAAAGGAGGAGGATCCATGACAGATTTGAAATTCGGTTGGCGAAACTTAAATAAGAAATTCTATTTTATTCAAGATAGCAGAGATGGAATTGTCAAAGACTATAACTGGAACAGCTATACAGAGCAAGATTTTCAAGAGGCACAGATGCTATAAACGTTTACGGAAATGATACTCCTCCCTCTGTCTTCTCTTATGCTCCGGAAAATACGTTTCAATATGTATCGGGAACATCAAATGTAAATGAAAGCACTTTTATCAGTATCAGCGGAGTCTTCACTCCTGCCAAAATCGTAACTAGCAAAAATGACTCCCCTACCGGTGAAAGTGATTTTACAATAGAGAATAATACAAGTGGCCCCGGAACAACTTTTTATGTAGTACATACCGCTGATGGGACAGCCAATTACTTTATAGATGGTGCTATTGCAGAAAAATATGCCGAACTTTGTGCAAACAATACTACAGGTATGCCTGCACTCACCGGTGATTATGTGTTGGCAGACAATACCTACACCAATGGCATATGTTATTTTCATGTACAGGTCAACGGTAACGTAACAGCGCCCCAAGCACCTTATAATATATATCGAAATCAATATTTCAAAATTACTGTCAATTCCATACAAGCCCCGGGAAAACCATCCGATAATTTTGATAATAATCAACCTATCCAGCCTAACACATGGATCAGTGCAGATATAGAAGTCATTCCATGGGAAGTAATAGAGGAAGACCATGATCTATAAATGGGTAATAATTATTCATTAACAAAATGAAAATCAGATTGAAACTGGCATCTCTTGTTCTGTTGTTATTTGTTCTAACCAATTGCATTAAAGAGAATGAATGTTGCTGTTCTCAGGACTATACAGTCCTGGGACTCAAATTCCGCTACGCAACAAACAAAAGCATACATCAGCAAACAGAGTTCCCTCCAAACGCCATGCTGGCTGTTTTATTTTTGATGACAAAGGAACATTCGTTTCCCAAATAAATGACTCATTAAATCAAGTTAATGACGACTACACCATGAAACTGCCTTTCAAACAAGGCAGCTATCAATTCGTAGCCTGGACAGGTTATGATGAAACCTGTTACCAATTGTCCGCATGCATTCCACAACAGACTGACATACACGATTTCTTTTTATCTCTGAAACGTGAAAAAGACAATCAAACTATCAACCAGCCTAGTCTGCTCTATCATGGAATACATGACATTGTGAAAATCAGAGAAGGAAAAGAAAACATTGTATGGATTGACTTAAAACAAATCACCAACCATATCCAAGTTATCGTCCATAATTTGAATGATAAAAAGAAACATATCATCTATATTGAAGACAACAATGGGAAATATGACTCTTTCTTGCAGTATGCCGATGATGAAAAAATTACTTATCTTCCCACCTACTCAAATCCATCAAACACCACATCTTCTCTCATAGCCGATTTCACGGTAATGAAGCTGGATAAAAACAGAGAGCCACGACTGAAGATTTCAGATGATACAGGAGTCATCCGTTATGATGAAAATCTTATAGGCAAACTGCTGCAAAAAAAACCTTACATTGATTTCGACTACAATCATGACTTTACCATTGAAATATCATTCAACGATTATATTCCTGTGAGTATAAAAATTAATGGCTGGGAAATTATCAATGAATCGGTATAACAAACATAAAAAGAAGGTGCAGTCACATTACGACGCACCTTCTTTTATTATTCATCTATAAAGCCTTCGGCTTATAAATAGCGTTCCACCAAGTCGCATCATCCTGCAACCATTTGGCAAACCAGGCAAAAATCGTGTTCTGCCACTGAATCCTCTTGCCATAATCCACTATATGATGATCTTGTCCCGTTACAGCCACAAAAGCCGTTTCGCGCCCCAGTAACTTCAGTGCTGTAAACATCTGAATGCTCTCTCCCACCGGTACATTCACATCCGCATCACCGTGCAAGAACAGCAAAGGCGTATGTATCTTGTCCGCATTGAACAACGGGCTTTGTTTTACAAAAAGATCAGGATTGCTCCACGGATAACTATTCGCCATGGAAACTTCACTGTACGAATATCCCCAATATCCTTCCCCCCAATAACTGGTATGATCACTGATACCGGCATGAGAGATGGCCGCTGCAAAAATATCGGTCTGTGTTTGCAGGTATTGTGTCATGAAGCCGCCATAGGATGCACCTATACAGCCTATTTTCTTGTCATTGACAAAAGCATGTTCTTTACAAAACTGCTTTGTACCTTCTATGATATCCTGTGCCACCCCTTCCCCAGCTGTATTGACGTGGCGGGCAGAAAATTCCTGTCCGAAACCGGTAGCACCGCTAGGTTCTATCACATACACCACATAGCCCAATGCCGCGTATGCATGATGCGGATAACGGCTTTCGAAATTACGGCTGACCGGACTGCACCCACCATAATAATTCACAATCATAGGATATTTCCGGTTGGCGTCAAAATGAGGCGGCAGGTAATAACGACCATAAATGGTATCACCACGAGAATTGGTAAAACTCCAGGCCTTGCATTCGCCCAGCTCCACATCTTTCAATATGTCTTTACTTAAGTCTTCCAACAAAGATGATTTCATCTTTTTGGTATTCATGGTGTATAAACGGTCGGAATTTGAGGCGCTCTGTCCATAATAGACCATAACCGGAGCATTTTGCGCCAATGAGAATGAGTTGACCAAATCTTCTGAAACCTCCAGTTGCTGAATTTTCCCATCAGCGGGATTCATCCGGTACAAACTGTAACAGTCACGGTTCTCGGCCGTGAAATATATTTGCCCGTCGGCTTATTCCACACGGCACGCTGTACGCTGGGATTAAAATCTTTCGTCAGCGGAGTGACTCTCTTATCAGCTATATTCAGCAAATAAAGCTGACCGTCCGTCATACTCGGAGTCTGCCCCTCCTTTACATTTTTCCCTATTCCACCCAGCGATTCAGGCGAGCCGGATACCAATACCTGCGTTCCGTCAGGTGAAAAACGGGCTCCACTGATAAAACCATCTTTATCTATCAGCAGTTCCGCCTGTAAAGTCTGCATATCCAACCGATATAGTGAGAATAAAGTAGTAGGACGCTTGGTCAGACGGCTCTGACTGGTCATCATCAAAAGATACCGGCCGTCATTGGAAATATCGGCAGCCCAGACATTGTGATAACCGAAAGTCAGTGGCTGCAACAAACCGGTCTTCAAATCATATTTAGCCAGATAAGAACGGTTACGCCACCCCGGCTGGCGATCATCCGGTTCCAGGACCTCATAAATTTCTTTACGTTCTTTCGGACCTTCCTGGGTCATGGTGAAAAGCAGGTAGTCTTCCGTAGGTGCGAACTGGAAATACCCGTCAGGTAATTTATTCACCAGCACAGTTTCCATTCCGGTAAGCGGATCCACAACTATCAGCTGCCTGCCATCCACCCCCGTACGGGTATAATAATAACGGTTAGAACGAGGCATCCATTGCATATTTTCAGTACGCTCCGCCAAAACCTTACCGCTGGCAAGTTCAGTAATGCGCGTACTACCGGCTGACCGACCACCTACATAAGTCGTACGATAATTGGCAATCAAATATCTGCCATCAGGGGAAAGCCCTACTCCGGCAAAACGAGTTCCATGCAACACATCCGCCAAAGTATATAGCTTTTTGTTATCTTGCTTAAGTGAAATGCTTCCCTCTTGATCCGTATCCACACTCACTTTCAAGGAATCTGTTTTCCCTGCTTCAGAAAGATATTTAATAACTACAGAATGGGTGGCCGGCTCCAAAGCGAGTTCAGTTCCTTCCTGCTTCTTTCCATCTACATAAAGCTGGTATCTTTTCAGCCCGTCAATCTTCAGCTTGGCTGTGGCATAACGAGTATTCTCCAACACAAAACCCATCATGTGCAAGGCATATCCCGAGTCACTTCCCGGCAAAACCCCGCCTGTAAATAAAGTTCCCTGTTGCAATACGTCCACAGAAAGATGAGTGTCCAACAGACGTCCGGATACAAAAGTCTTTGAATTCACATCCACGCTGTCCACCTGAAAAGGGGCTGTACAACGTAGGGGCCGGCATAACGGAAAGTAGTAATGTCAATCGTTTCAGCACCTGCCATCACAGCCCAGGCAAGTGCACAAGACAATAAGATTTGTTTCTTCATATTTCTAACAATTTGTGTTACACAAAGATACGAAATATAAAAGAAACAAAAACCTTTTCCTACGATTTTCAATGCTTCCTACAACATATTATTTCACCTCTCCCGGCAGATAGCGTAACTGCAAATACTGTTCCCCCGGTTTCAGATATCCCCCTTCGAATATTTCTTTCCTGATCCGGTAAACTTCCACTCTTTTCAATAAGTAATTTTCTACCTTCATCGGCTGCTTTTTACACCAGGAAAGCACTTTCAGACTTCCATCGGCATGAACATCCGCATAAACCTTTACCGTTCTTATCGGAGTCCCGTCCGTTATCTTACGTCCTCTTTTATAATCCACCCACAAAATAGCTTTCGCTTTTTCCCCCTCACATGTTCCGGCATACTCATCCGTTTCGGACGCGGTGGAAGGTGAAGAAGTTCCCTTACAACCTACAACCACACATAAAATCAAAAGATATAAAATATAGCTTCCTCGTGTTTTCATATCAATCGGATTAGTCTTTTATCTCTTCTATAGGAGTAATATCCTCTATTTCAGGCATCCCCGGTTCTTTCTTCTGACGGAAGCGGATGATGTTTATCAAATCGGACAGTCCGTATACAATGCTGCTCACTCCCAGAATGATGAATGGAACAGCAGCAGCCGTAAATGGATTAAATAATACCACAATACCTGCAATCAGCACCAACACAGGTATCACAAAGAAACCTCCCGGTACCACCGTCCAACTACGCGCAGCAGATAAATTCACAATCTGACTGATTCCCGCCAGTACCAAAACAGCACCCAGCACATACATCAGGATACCGACAAAAAATGCCGGCATAATCATCAGCCATAATCCGAACAAAAGGCTGCCAAGCCCGGCAATAGGAAAACGACTGCATCCTGCTTGCCACGAATCAAATACCCAAATACAGAAAAGAGTCCCGGTACTAGAAACAGGACACCGATTGTAATAACCAGATAAAGAATGGCAGCTTCAGGCCATGCCACCAGCAACACACCGATGACCAACGCACAGATACATCTGATTATAGAATAATTCATTGTTTTCATATTCAATCATGTCTAATTG
>ENA-OQDD01000176-OQDD01000176.1-human-gut-metagenome-genome-assembly--contig:-NODE-176-length-26288-cov-3.435075_pt1 | contig 26288 bp, 33 predicted proteins | sample MGYA00242507_ERZ504598 | MGnify/ENA primary metagenome ERZ504598 (study PRJEB26092, sample SAMD00036318) | human gut metagenome | host: Homo sapiens | study: EMG produced TPA metagenomics assembly of...
AAACAGGATTGAACGACTGAACGCACGTATCGAGAACGTGTACACAGCCGACTATCAGGATATGGCCGACGACAAGCTCGAGCAGGAAAAAAGCAAGTCCTCCGCAACAGAGGATAACATGTTTGTCACCGAAGATCCGTACGGCACCAACACCACGTCACTGTATGTGTATTTCACTACCGACGACGCGGTTGCCGTCTCCTATACCGTGCATGCAGACGGCTATACGGATTTCACCCGTGACACCTATCAGGAATCGCAATACAGCAAAACCCACGAATTCCAGCTGCTCGGCCTCATTCCCGGCGAGAAGAACACCGTCGCCATCACGCTGACCGATGCCGACGGCAAGTCCCGCACGCATGCCATCGAACACAGGGCGCATCCCTGCTGGGCAATGAGGAGGTGCAGTTGGAGAAGACCGTCGCAGCCGATTCAGGTGAGGATCTGGGCGGCGGCCTGTATGCGATTCTCGGCAATGATTCCGACGAACAGGATTTCATGTTCTACTACGATACGAACGGCGTGCTGCGCGGTGAGATTCCGGTGCTCTACTATCGTTCGCACCGTCTGCTGTTCGATGATGACGGTCTCATGTGGTTCTCCGCGTCCACGCATCATATGGTGGCGATGAACCGTCTCGGCAAGCTGGAGAAGATCTACGATCTGGGATCCGACTACATTCTGCATCATGATTATGCGATGGATTCCAACGGCGACATCGTGCTGCTGGCCACCGAGCTCGGCCGTGACGACAACGCCGTGCAGGATCAGGTCATCAAGCTCAGCACCTCCACCGGCAGTGTGACGAGCTTGGTGGATTTCGGTGAACTGTTCGCCGACTATAAGGGCTCCACCACGCATGCGGGAACCGACGAGTCGGATTCGAATGCCAAGAATCGTTGGGATTGGCTGCACTGCAACACCATTCAATTGTTGGATGACGGTTCCGCATTGTTCTCCGCCCGTGAGACGTCCACCATCATCAAGGTGAATGATTTGGAATCGGATCCGACGCTTGATTATATGATCGGCGAGCGTCCGTGTGGGCAGGCACCGATGAGGCCAGCAGTTTCCTGACGAAGTCCGGTGATTTTTCAGATACCGGCGGACAGCATTCCATCACATACGTCGCCGATGATTCACTGCCTGACGGCCAATATTACCTGTACATGTTCGACAATCATTTCGGCACTTCACTGACGCGTCCTGATTTGACTGGACGGTGATTGACGGCATCTCGACCGAACTGTCTTCCGACACGGCGGAGTCGCAGTATCGCAAGTATCTGGTCGACGAGAATGCAGGCACGTATACGGAAGTGTCGTCGTTCGACGTGCCATATTCGCCGTATGTCAGTTCCGCACAGGAATTGGATAATGGCCAGATTCTCATCGATTCGGGCATGAAGGGTCTGTTCGGCCAGTACGACGAGGATGGTGATCTGTTGGCGCAGTTCCATATGACGTTGAACAGTGCGTACATCTATCGCGTGTACAAGTACGATTTCTCGGGATTCTATTTCGCCTGACACGTAGGCATTCGCGAATCTTGACGGGACTGGAATCTGAACTCCTTGTAGGGGTTTGGGTTTCCGGCCCCGTTTCGTATGCAATGGGTTCGGCACGCCCGTACAATGGTTACCATGGGTTTTTCGATTCGCTGTTTTCATCCAAACGTCCCGAAGTGCGCATGATGTCACGTTCACGCTCGATCAAGCTGGCCACACGTATGAGGATGGCAATGTCGGTCTGGAACCGACGTCGTTGACGATCACTCCGGAAAGCAAGCGTGTGGCGTGATCGGTTGAATGGTTCTGGTAAGACCACGCTATTGCAGTTGTTGGATGGCGCGTTGACAGCGACGTCCGGTTCGGTGCGTATCGACGCGAATGGTGCTGCGTATGATCCGTCGGTGAAGCGTGATCTGAAACGTATCGAGTCGATGATCGGTCGTGTTCGTCGCGAGGAGATTCCGAACAGTTATTACAAGGCGGATTCCATTCGTGATGCGATTGATGAGCCGTTGAAGAAGCATAAGGTGCCGGAAAGCGAACGTCAGGCGATTATCGGCAATCTGTTCGCGCATTTTGATTTGGCTGCGGTCGCGCGCGAGCCTGCTTCCGCGTTGAATAGCGAGAAGCGCCATCTGCTGGCGATCGCTTCCGCATTGAGCTTCTCTCCCGCGGTGATTGTTGCCGACGAGCCGACCAAGGGTTTGGATGAGGTGACGTCCGCGCATGTGGCGAAAGCTCTGTTCAGTTACGACAAGCAAGTGGTGTTCGCCACGCATGACACGGAACTGATCACACGCGCGGAGTATGCGATCGACCGCACACTGGTGGTCGACGATCATCAGGTTGTGTTCGACGGTGATCCACATGAAGCCGTCGCCTTTTACACAGATCTCATCCGAGCCAAATACGAGGCTTCCAAAGCCTGATTCATATTCCAATCGATCGTATTGCCCGAATGGCGTCGTTGTGCCGCTTTTGGCGTTAATTGCGGCACAACGGCACGATTCAAGCGATCATTGTGTTGACGGTGTCAAGCACCACTTGCACATTATGCCGGAATTCGTCGGATTCCGGCAGTAGCGAAATAGCAAGATAGCCGTTCGACGTCATATCAAAGAAGTAACCGGGTTGGCCTGAAATTCCATGGCGTTCGATCATGTCCAATACCAACTCGTTCTCGTCAAGTACGCTCGGCACGCGCAACAGCACGTTCCATCCGCCTCGGCACGCAACACACTGACCATGCCGTTTTCGTCGGCGTCCAGCATGGCATGCAATGCGGTGAGATTGGCTTGCACGCGGTTTTTTATGCGCGTAGTCTGCGCTGGAGCCGCCTGCAGCATGAGGGGAATCTGTTTGGCGATGATTTCGCTCATCGGCAGATAGTCGTCGGCGATCACGTCGAGCCGGCGCTTGGCTTCTTCCACCTCTCCTGCCGGACCGGACACTTGGATCCAACCGACTTTGGCATGCGGCGCAGCCAAAGTTTTCGAAAACCCGTCCAATGCGAAAGTCAACGCACCCTTCTCCCCCGCAAGACGCGCGTTGCCGTCGAACGGTTCCAGATCGTAATCGTAGAACACTTCGTCGGCAATGATGGCCACCTCATGGTCGTGACAAAGCCGCACGATGCTTCACGTTCCGATGGTTTGACATATGAGCCAGTCGGATTATTGGGGTTAATGAGCACCAGTGCTCGGATACGTTCGCCTTCTTCACTTTCGAGTGCTTCGCGAAGCTCGGCCACGTCGATGTACCAGGATCCGTCGAATCGCTGCTGGTATTCGATCATGTCGACGCATTCGAGTCGTGCGATCGATTCGATGAGCGGATAGCCGGGTTTCGGCGCGAGCACGGCATCGCCGGCGTCACACAGGAGTTTGATCAGCACGAGTACGCTTCGGACGTTGAGCTCAGTATGTACAGGTCTTCGACGGCAACATCATTGCCTTGCCCTTGAAGGAATGCGGCCAGCGCTTCGCGCGCATACCGTTGGCCGCGTGGCTCGGCGCCGTATATGTCTGGCAGAAATTCCGGCGCGAGCGCATGCTTGGTTGGATTGGAGTCATTGAGTTTGCCGAGCGTGATGCCGTTTGTTTTGGCTTCCGCTTCCGCTTTGGCGATGGAATTGGGCTCGCTGATATCGACTCTGGAGGAAAAACGCATGGTCTCCACCATACTCCTTGGGTTGCGCAAGTCGTTGCGTCAAGCAAGATGGTATGCCTTCGCCTCACAATCATTAATGAAATGGCGAGAGCCGCCCGACGATGAAATCGGACGGCTCTCGCTTATATGAAGGTTAGGAACCTTTATGGTTCACGACATCACTTCTGCTTGATGCTTGCGTAGTACGCAGCGCCGATGATGCCAGCCTCATTGTGCAGCTTGGCTGCGACGATCGGGGTCTTGATGTCGATGTACGGCAGGAACTTCTCGGACACGCGGGACACGCCACCGCCGACGACGAACAGCTGCGGATCCAAGTAGAACTCCATCAGGGAATAATACTTGGTCAGACGCTTGGCCCACTTCTTGTAGCCATATCGAGCTTTTCACGAATGGAGGATGCCGCGTACTTCTCGGCGTCACCCTTGCCCTTGAGCAGTTCCAAATGGCCGAGCTCAGTGTTCGGAATGAGCTCGCCGTTGAAGATCAGCGCGGTGCCGATGCCGGTGCCCAGCGTGGTGGCGACGACCAAGCCGTCCTGGCCCTTGGCTGCGCCGAACTGCTGTTCGGCAAGACCGGCCGCATCAGCGTCGTTCACCACGGTGACCGGACGGCCGCAAGCTTCGGAGAACACTTCGGTGACGTCCACGCCAACCCAAGACTGGTCCAGATTGGCCATATAGCCGAGCTTCTCGCCAACATGAATCGGAGCGGGGAATGCGATGCCGACCGGAGCGGACTCAGGAACCTCAAAATGCTCGAGCTGCTGGCGAACGATTTCGCCAACGGCCTTCGGAGTGGAAACCTCCGGGGTGAGGATCTTCAGACGCGGTTCAGCAAATTCGCCCTTCTCGAGGTTAACCGGGGCTGCCTTAATGCCGGAGCCGCCAATGTCAACGCCAAATGCCTGTGCAGTTTCAATCATCTTCGACCTCTCCTATCAAGGTACATAGTGTATATCGAACCGGTAAACGCCATAGTAACTCGCCCCATGCCCCAAAACGCGCCGACAATACACAATTGATGAATACGATTGCATAATCTGTCGCAATGAAACGCAAATATTTGCGATTGTTTTCTGCAAACGATTCGCCCCATGCCAACGCAACGCATCGGCATGGGGCGAATCGTAAGAAAATAACCGTCTGAAGACGGTGTAGCCACATTACTTGAGCGGCGGCATCGGCTTCCAATCCGGATCATGCAGCAGCTTGCGCGAATCCCACCAACCCTTGGCAATCTGCACCAAGCCGGTCTTGGCATGCTCACGGTCCACCATCACCAAGCGAATGACCTCCTTGGCGGCGGTCAGCAACGTGCCAAAGCCGAACATCAGCGGACGGTAATCGCCGAACGACATGAAATAGCGTGCCATGTAGCCACGGTTGCGCATGATGTGGTAGCGGTTCATGTCGGAAGTGGAGTTGAGCTGACGCACGCCGGCGATATCCCAATTGCCGATCTCGCGCGTACGTCGCAGGATCACGTCGGGCACCACGATCGGATTGGTGACCTTGCTGGCGCGATAGCCGTACATCGTATCGTCCCAGTAGATGAAGAAGCGGGGATCCGGCAAACCGATCTGTTCCACGATATTGCGGCGGAACAGGCCGCCTTCAAAGCATAAGGTGTCCATCACACGATAGCCGGGACGCCCGAACGCGGCCGGAGCGATCGGATTGGGAATGCCAAGAGGCACGATGAAATCGTACTGCCAGTAGAACGGGCCTCCGTCGTAGTCGTATCGGCTTCCCTGGATCACATCATGGCTGCCGGTCCACTTGGCGAGCCTTTCGATGGCCTCAGGCATCACGGCCACGTCGTCGTCCATCACCCAGAACCACTCCGCACCCAGCTCGTATGCCTTCTTCACACCTGCGGAGAAGCCGCCTGCGCCGCCGAGGTTGTCGGATTGCGGCGCGTACACCACACGGCTTTCGTTGCCCGACTGGTCGGCGATGGTATTGCCCCACTGCGCGGTGACCGCTTCACGGAAATCGTCGACCATGCCTTGGGTCGCCTCGCTGTGCTCGTTGTCCACGACGATGATACGCCATGGCGCCACAGTGAGTTTTTCGATGGATTCGAACAGGGTGGCGAGCAGCTGCTGACGCCTGTACGTCACCACGACGATAGCCAGCTTTTCGATGGTGTTCTTCGCAACTTGCTTTTCAGTCATACGTTCCATTCTTGCACTCGCCCTCAACCGAACATCGCCTGTGTTCGCATCATGCGGCACGATTCCATTCGACGGACGGGCTCTTGCACATTTCGTGCGGCTTTGCCATAATGTACGGCGTAATGCAGGGGAACCCGTGTTCGTCGGGTTGAGATGGGCCAAGTGAGGCCTGAACCCTTTGAACCTGATGGTTAACACCAGCGTAGGGAGGCATGTCTAGTGACTGCTGTGACATCAACAACCGATTTCGATTATGAGTTCGACGCCGCCAAAGGCATCCAACGCGACAATCTTCCGCCGTTCGCGCAGCGCATGCGCAAGGCCGCCGACCTGGTTTGGGAGGAAGGCTACCAGCAGCCGTTCATCCGCGAGCTTGGCGAAGGCACACTGCAACGCGAGCGTTTCGCCTTCTATCTGCTGCAGGATTTTCGTTATGTGAACGATTACGCCAGAGTGCACGCTTTGGGATTAGCCAAGGCCACCGACCCTGAAATCATGGCGTTCATGCTCAAGGTGCAGAACGGCGCCCTGCAGGTCGAGACCGAAGTACACCGCTCCTACTTGGCCAGCTATGGCATCACCGAAGAGCAGATGAACAATGTGCGCCAGTCGGCCTTCGCGCGTGCCTACACGTCGAATATCCTTTCCATCGCCTATGGCAAGGATATTCTCGACATTCTTGTGGCCGTGCTGCCGTGCGCCTGGGTGTATGCGGATTATGGTTATCGTCTTGCCGCCGAGTTCGCGGACACGCTCGACGACAATCCGTACAAGAGCTGGGTCGACATGTATAAGACCGACGAGTTCTGGCAGGATTCCGTGTGGCTGCTCGATCATATCGAGAAACTGGTGGCCGACGCGAGCGAGGAGCGCAAGCGCGAGCTGATCGACATTTTCGTGACCGGCGTGGAGAACGAATACATGTTCTGGGCCAGCGCGTACGACATGCAGTACACATGGAAGCCCGAATGGAATCAGGCGCGCTGATAGCACTCCTTCATGGGGTTTCCTGACTTCCGATTGTTTATTTTCATTGCAGCAAGGCGGGTGTCTTCTGATTGGTTTTCAGAAAGCACCCGCCTGTTATGTTTGGTCGCGTCAGTTTCCCGCTTTATTCGCGTACGAGGCGGATATGTTCCACGTCGTCGCGATGGGAGCGGCGGTAGAGCACGAAACGGTTGCCGATGACCTGCACGAGTTCCGCGTTCAGTTCTTCAGCCAATCCCTCGCCTGCTTCCTTGGCGGTCAGACCGGATCCGTCGAGCACGGAGCACTTGATGAGCTCACGCTTTTCGATGGTTTCGTCCGCCTGCTTGATGGCGTTTTCGCTCAGATCGTTCTTGCCGACCTGGATGAGCGGATTGAGCTTGGTGGCCAGGCCTCGCAGCTGCTTGACCTGCTTCTTGGTTAATGCCATAACTTGTTCCATTCCTATCTATGATGCTTGCTCAAGAGTAGCGTGAGGACGGTAAAATCCGCCGACTGCCTTCAGTTTAGTCCAGCGATCAGAACCAACGCAGCCACATATGCCACAACCACACCGCCCGCGGCAATGTCTCGTTTGGCGATGCTCATCACGCGCCAATGTGTGCGTGCGATACCCTCTTCATAGCATCGCGCGTCGAGTGCGAGACTGAGATTGTCGGCATGGCGTATCGCCCCTGCGAACACCGGAATGATGATGGCGGTCATCGCTTTGATCCGCTGCACGAATGTTCCCGTTTCAATGCTGCCGCCTCGGACTGATTGCGCATCCACAATGGCTTTCGCTTCGCTTCCTAACGTGGGCAGGAACCGCAATGCGAGGCTCATCACCAACGCGATCTCCTGCGCATGCATGCCTAATTTTGCGAAAGGTTTGAGCAACGCTTCGAATGCGTCGGTGATGGCCGTGGGCGTGGTGGTGGCAAGGAATACCGCTCCGACGATAATGACCACGACGAATCTGCAGGCGTACAGTATGGCGATACGCACACCGTCGTCGGTGATTGGAATCGGCCCGATGTTCGTAAGAACGTTGCCGGATCGGACGAAGAATATATTGAGCAGTCCGCAGAACACGAACAATGCGAGGAACACGTGAACCGATTTGAACAGTTGTTTCACGCCGATGCCTGATATCGCAACGATCATGCCGGTCAGCAGTGCGGCCACAAGCAACTGCCAGAAGGATCTGATGGCGAACGCGGAGAACATGATCGCCAACGCACTCACCATCTTCACGCGTGGGTCAAACCGTTCCATAAGGCTACGGTTTCCATGGGCGCACCGCTCTGCCATGTCGGCTTCATGCGTGCGCGGATTCTTCGAACCTGCCGATTCGACAGCAGAACCAGGCTTGGCATCACGAACTTTTCCGCCAACGTTCCGGTCAGCGTCAAGCGCGATCGTCCGGTCGGCGAGCACGTCGATTTCCGTTTGTGAATGGGAATGATGAGTACGGTGACGCCTTGTGCGTGGAGGGTTTGGATGAGATCGTGCACGCGGGTTGTAGCCGCCTCGTCAAGTCCTGCGGTCGGCTCGTCCATAATAAGGATCTGCGGTTGGCATGCGATGACGCCCGCTATGGCGGCAAGTCGTTGTTGTCCGCCGGAAAGGTCGAATGGCGAACGATCGGCAAGATGTTCGATATGCAGCAGCGTCATGGCTTGATTGACGCGTTCGGATACCTGCGTTTCGTCAAGATGTTGGTTGCGTGGTCCGTAGGCGATATCCTCGGCTACGGTTTCGGCGAAAAGCTGACGTTCAGGATGTTGCATGACGTAGCCGATGGTGGCGTGCAGTTTCTCACGGTCCGCACGTTTGAGCGACTGCATATTGCCGTTGGTGCGTTGACGTGCGACGGGAATGGTATTGATGGTGATGTTGCCGGATTGCGGCTGGTCAAGCGAGCAGAGAAGACGCGCGAGGGTGGTTTTGCCTGCACCGTTATGCCCTGTGATGGCCACGGTTTCGCCCGCATTGATGGTTATGGAAAGCTTATCGAGCACAGGCTTGTTACTGTTTGGATATTGGTATGTCAGATTACGGATTTCAATGATTGGCACAGCCGATGCTGCTTTGATGCGCCATTTGCGATATTGGATTTGGCAATTGGGTTGCCTTCTCGTGCCGTGTCTGATTCGTCCATTTCCGGAATACTTGCAGTATCACTGTGAGCGCTTTGCACGATACGCCCGCTATACAGGCGAATGATGCGGTCGGCATTGGCGAATTCGTCACGATGGTGGGTGACGAGAATGATGGTTGTGCCGCGCTGCTGCAATTCGTCAAGAATATGCATGATGTCGGCACGGCCTTGAGGATCGAGCATGGCGGTAGGCTCGTCGAGCACGAGGATTTCGGGATTCATGGCAAGCATGCCGGCGATGGCGACGCGCTGCTGTTGGCCTCCGCTCATTCGCGTGGGATCGGCTTCTCGTTGTTCGCTCATATCGACTGCATCAAGTGACATGGCGATACGCATATCGATATCATCATGCGCAATGGCAAGGTTTTCCGGACCGAAGGCAACATCATCCTCGGTAATGGTGGTGACGATCTGATCTTCCGGATGTTGGAAAACCGCCCCGATACCATGCCGGGCGCTGCGGTAAGCGTCAGCGTGCGCACCGCTTTCATCGAATACGTTGTTTCCCAACAACGTGACATGTCCGGCATCGGGTGCGGCAAGCCCTGCAATGATGCGCGAAAGTGTGGATTTTCCCGATCCGTTTGGTCCTGCCAGGCATACACGTTCGCCTTGGCGGATGGTCAGGTTCACGCCGTCAAGCGCCCAGGTCGCGCCGGAGTCATATGTGAAACGAATATCACGCAATTCGACCGCGATGGTGTTTGTGTCGCTGTCAGGGTTCATGGAAAAAGTCTTTCATATAACGGAAGGAACCTTCCATAGGTCGGAAGGTTCCTTTCTATTCATCAATATGGTGAACGAGGCTCAGCGGTTCAACAGGTTGGAGATCGGCTTGTAGATCAGGAAGGTGACCACACCATGGATGGTGAATTTCAACGCGTTGAACGGCAGAAGCGCCGGCACGATCAATGCCACGACCTGTGCGGTGGTCATATGCGCGTAGAACGGTGTGACGATCATATTACCCACAATCGCCACCGCCAAGGCCGCGATCGCACCGACGATGATGCCGATGACCGCGCCTTTGCGGGTCTTGTTCCTGCGGTAGATCAGTGCTGCCGGCACGGATAGCGCCAAAGCCACGAGCACGGCCATAAGCGTGCCCCATGGGTTGGTGAACAGGTGCGGCAGGAAGCCGAGCACGCTGACGATTACCGCCGCCGCTGGCCCATAGGCGAAACCTGCCACCAGGCTGACAATGCCGGATGGATCATATTTGAGCCATTCCACACCCGGCACAATGGGAAATTCCACAAAGCTGACGGCCATCGACAGCGCCACGAACAGCGCATACATGGCGATGCGTTTGGTGGACCAGCGTCCAGAGTCGGCCACGCCTGTGGAATGCGCGTTGTCGGGGCGCGTCATGCTTTCGCTGGCGATTTCGGCGGTGTTGTTTTGGGTATTATTTGGTGAGGATACACTCATGTTGAGCCCCGTTTCTTCCATCCGGACTTTGACCGTTGGCCCCGGATTCTCACCGGATCAGCCGCTTTCGCGGGTCGCGGGCTTCGGCATGGGACTGTTATGAACGTCAGTCGTACCGTTACCGCCAGTAAGGATTTTCACCTTCCCTGAAACTTGCACGATTATGTATACGCCTATCGTCGGAAATATGCAAATCGCGTCTCACTGGCGTCTATTATCAGCAGGCATCATCTTTAATCCGGAAACCATGATCTTAGCCTCATATGCCTTTTGCCTATGGCATGAACGTCGCCTCATGGTGTGTTGCCGCACTGTGTGCGCTTTGCCTGTTGCTTTCGTACCGTGTGCGTTCAAGCAAGCGACAGGTACATTGATTGTTATGCCAGCAGGTCGAGCAAGTCGTCTTTGCTGAGTGTGCCGACGCCTACGGATGCAATGCCGTCGGTGAACTGTTTGGCGAGTTCGCTTTTCTTCTCCTGAAGTTTGAGAATACGTTCCTCGATGGTGTCTTTGGCTACGATTTGGTACACGTTCACATCCTGCGTCTGACCGATACGATGCGCACGATCGGTGGCCTGGTTCTGCGCGGCGGCGTTCCACCATGGGTCGCGTGCACCACTACGGATGCGCCCACAAGGTTCAGTCCCGTGTTGCCCGCCTTGAGCGAGATGAGAAATACGGGAACATCGTTGCCGTTGAATTCATCCACCAGTTCCACACGTCGTTTCTTCGGTGTCTCACCGGTGATGGTGTAGAAGTCCACGCCCTGTTCAGCCAAACGTGTACCAATCAGGTCAAGGAATGAAGTGAACTGCGAGAATACGAGCACTTTCTTGCCTTCGTCCATGCACGTGGATACGAGTTCGCAAATGGCGTCGAGTTTGGCGGAAGCGTTTTTCGCATCCGCATAGACGAGTCTCGGATCACAGCAGATTTCGCGTAGCAACGTGAATTCGGCAAGAATACGGATTTTCTTGGCATTGAAGTCGGCATCCTTGGTTTTGGTAAGGGTGGCGCGCAACCGTTGCTCATGTGCCGCATAGAGTTTGCGCTGTTCGCCTTCCAATTTGACGGTGAGCACGTTTTCGAACTTGTCGGGCAGATCGGTAAGCACGTCTTTTTTCAGACGTCTTTTAATGAACAGTCCGACCAAAGCCTGCAATTTGTCGGCCATGACGGAATGTTCCGAACCGGGTGCATGATCGGCTGTTCGTATTTTTCTCGGAACTTCGTGTAGGTTCCGAGCAAGCCGGGCATGAGGAAGTCGAAGATGCTCCACAGTTCGCTCAACCGGTTTTCGATGGGCGTGCCGGTTAATGCGAACCGGTGTTCGGCGGTGATTTGCTTGACGGCTTTGGCTAGTTTGGTGGCATGGTTTTTGATGTATTGCGCCTCGTCGAGCGCCATCAGCGCGAAATGGCAGGCTGCGTAATCGTCCACGTCGCGACGCAGCAGATCGTAGGAGGTGATCACCACGTCGGTGCCGTCGTACGTCGTGGTGCCATTCGTCGTAGCACCGTCGTTCTCCTGCGATTGCGCGGCCACCGTCGCGATGGCCTTGCGTCGCTGCGCTTTCGTACCGGCGACGACTTCCACCGTCAGATCGCCCGCGAATTTCTCGCATTCCGCGGCCCAGTTGTAGACGAGCGATGCCGGGCAGACGATGAGTGACGGACCGTTTCCTTTGCGCGCTTCGATGAGCGAGAGCAGCTGCACGGATTTGCCGAGGCCATCTCGTCGGCGAGGATGCCGCCGAAGCCTTGTCCCACAGGGTGGACAGCCATTGGAAGCCCTCCACCTGGTATGGGCGGAGCACGGTTTTGAGCCGTTCGGGCACTTCGTAGCGTTTCGGATCGACGATTTTCACATCGTTGACATAGTCCACGAACGAGGCGCTTTTGCCTTCGTCGTCCACTTGGGAGTCCAGCAGGAACGCTTGGTATCCGGGGATTTTGATGATGCCGGAGTCGAGCTGTTTTTCACTCAGGTCGAGGTCCGTGGACACTTGGTCGAGCTCATGCAGGTCGGCTTCCTTCAAATCCACGAACGTGCCGTTTTTGAGCCGATGGTAGCGGCGTTTTCTGCGGTAGGAGTCAAGCAGCGCGCCGACTTCGTTCATCGGCACCTCGTCGGCGATCGGTGAGATTTCAACGAGGTTCGAGTCGATGGACAAGCCGACCTTCACCGATGGCGGGTTGGGCTGCATCATGCCATCGAATGCCGCCGTGGAGAAGACCTGGCCCACCGATTTGAGGATCTGCACGCCGTCGGTGAGCATGAGCAGGATAGCCTGCTCGTCCTCTTCTTTGACGCGTGCCACGTCGATGGAGCTCCATGTAGGCACAGCTGGCGTACCACCTGCACGGCGAACGATTCTCGTGACAGGTCGCGTTTGACCTGCGAGGCTCTTGAACGTGAATCGGGGTTGATCACGCCGCGCAGTTCTTTGGCGGTGGGCACCAGTTGGAAGGTGAAGTCGCCGTATTTCGCCACCGCTTCGCAGGTGATGCCGTACAAATCGCGGTCCAGATAGAATTCGATCCGGCATTCGGTTCCCACCGCTTCGGTCACTTCCTGCGGAATGTCGAATCCGATGCCCGCTTCGGTGAGTTTCGGCACGATGGTTCGGGCGAACATGGGCCAGTCGTTTTCGGCGATGAACACGCCGTCCGGATCGTCGGAACATAGGTCAGGCAGCACCTGTAATGCCGGGCGCAGTTTATCGGTGCAGCGGAAGAGCCGTCGATGCCTATCCTGTCCGTCTCCGTGGAATCGTCGGGACGTTCGCGGCTGAAAATGTAGAAGCCGTTGCGTCCGTTGATGACATCGGAGATGCTTTGGTTCGATATGATGCGCACGCCCGACGCGGTGCCCTCATGCACGTAGGACGCCTTGAACGTGAAGGTGGGGTCGCCTTCGACAATGTCAAGGCCGAACGGTTCGCCTCCTTCGTTGGCCATGTGGATGCGGCTTGGCCCGGATTTCTTGGTGCGTTGGAATCTTCGATAAGCAATCGTCTCAGCCGTCACCGTCCGACGTGCGCAGGAAACCGCGGGCCTTCGACTCGTGTTCCTTGTATTCGTCCTGTGTCACGGCGTGGAACAGGTCGAGCAGGTCGCATGCCTCCCAATCGGTGAGGACGAGTTCACGGTCGATGCGTACCGCTTCGCCGTAATAGTATCCGCTTTGCAGTTGGGCCGCCGTTCTGGATGCGATCACCTGCTGTAGGAAGCGGTATAGCTTCAGCGAGAAGGGGTCGAGCATGTCCGGAGTGTGGGTGAACGCGAGTTTTTTGCCATATGACTCGTATGTTCCCGTCCGCATGTCGGCCACGAATCTTGAGATGTTTTTGAGCGCATAGTCGGCGTCGCCGCATCCGATGCGCAGGGACAGGCGCAGGGCGTCATGGCCGTTGATCAGCGTGGGCTCGAGGTACACGCTTCCCGGTTTGACGTCGACCGGCGCGCTTGATTTGCGTTTCGGTTTGGCGGCTCCCTGTCCGGAGGCGCCACGTTGTTCCTCGATCAATCGGCTTTTCGCGTTGATGATTCGTTTCAGCACGTCGAGTTGGGCGTTCTCGCCGGCGTTGTTGCTTTTCGCATCGAGGGAGCGCATGTAGTCGGCGAGGGCCCGGGGCGTTGCGGCTGCGGCGTGGAATCCCCGGAATCGTTCCGGCTGTTGCAGGAACAGCAGCAGCATGGCGGCCACGTGCTTGCACATGCCGGTATACCGGCGGCTGGTGGAGGAAGCCGAGTCGTCATCATCGTTGACGTGGCCGTACGTGCTGCCGGAGCCGAAATCGTCGTAGTCGTCGACGTAATCGTAGTCGTCGTCATCGTCGAAGCTGCGGTATTTCGGACTGTTGTGGTAGTCGAAGGTCCGGTAGGAACCGTAGCCGCGCTGCGAACCGCTGAATGCCGGGCAGGAGCAGTAGCGTGCCAGAAACAGCTCGTCGGCGAAATCAAGCGTGGCTTGCACTTCGTAACGGCTGGAGGGTGAGGTGGTGCCCCGTATGGTGGCATACAGGGTGATGCGGTTGGATGCGGTGTCGTTCAGGCAATGCAGGTCCTCCATTTTGGAACGCCATTGGTTGGCGATGCCGCGGGCGCGCTGCAGTACCGGCTGGCTGCATTCGCTGCGCAGCTCGTCGGAAAGCCATGCCAGAGTGTCCGCCACCTGAACCCCCATCGTTCGTACGTTTGTTCTCATGCAACCATACCAGCGCGATGGAACAGCAAAAGCCGCAGCCCGATCCGGACCGCGGCATGTTATCGCCCGTGTTGCGTCAGCGGCAGCGTTTGGTCAGCGGCTGCCATGGGTCGAGTTCCACCGGCTCGGTTTCGAGCAGCGCTCGGGTGGCGTCGTCGAGGTATTCCTTGCGGATGATGATTTCGGTCACATAGCGGTCGAACCACTTGTCGGAGGCCACGTAGTAGCCGTCTTCGCCGTTGTCTTTGCCCCAGCTGTTCTCCACCTTCCAGCGGTTCGGCTTGCCTTGCTCGTCAAGGTTCACGCCGGTGAGGGTCATGGCATGGTTGCTTGGACTGTCGCCGTATTCGAGGCCGTGCGCCTTGTCGAAGTCGAAATCGGTGCCGAACAGCTGGTCCACGCGCACGCTGTCGCAGTCGAAATAGCCGGCCGCACGCAGCGAGAACTGGGTGCAGTCGCAGGCGAACCAGATCGGGTGTCCGGCGCTAATCTGGTCGACCGCGGCCTTTTTGAACACGTCGAGCGGCACGTTGACGAATTCCATATCCCCCGCTTCGGCCACATTGGCGGTGTAGCGGATGCGGTAACGCTTGTTGAACGGACGGGACGCCATCGGCACGTTGCACAACGTCACCAGATCGTCGACGTCCACCGGCACGTACTTCTTGTAGAATTCCATCGGCGTGATGCCGGTTTCGCGGATCTGTCTGCGCTCGTCCTTGCCGGTTTTCGGCTTGTCGGCCTCGTCTTCGCCGCTTTTCTTATCGTCCTTCTTGTCATCGTCGCTCACGCGGGCCAGGAAGTCGAACTTCTCCGGCGGCTCGCCCAACGAGATGGCGCACATGCGTACACGGTGGACATGTCGTCGTCCTTGACCGCGCGCAGTTCATCGACCGTGGCGCCGGCTGCGTAACGTTCGCGCAGGTCGGCGGCGAACTGGCGCAGCTGCTGTTGAGGTATTGTTTGAACGCGTCGGAGTCCTTGGAATTGGCGGATTCCGGGTAGGCGCTCTTCGGCACGAGACCATACTTGTCTACAAGGGCGGCGAACATCTGCCACCAACCGCCGTCATCGGCCGGCCCGTAGTTGATCTCCTGGAACAGGCGGCTGTCGGTCGGCTCGTCGAGCGTGGCGAACACGTTTTCGAGATACGTGTTGGATTTTTCCATCGCATCCCAGAAGAACAGGTAGGTTTCGGAGAATTCGAAATCGTCGAGTCCCCACTGGTGCATGAGCTCGTAACGCAGGGTGTTGAGGGATGCGAACATCCAGCAGCGGCCGGATCGGCGCTGGTTGGTGATGGACCCCTGTTTCAGTTCGATGGAGAAGTCGCGTGGCAGCGCGCGCTGGCCTTTGTAGTCGGTGGCGGCTTCGAGCACGCCCGAGGACACCGCGGCGTTGGCGGCCACAAGGTTGGCCCGGTCGGCGTTGAAGTCTTTGGCGTATTGTGCGAGACGTTCCGGTTTGATTGCTGTGATGCTGTTGGTCATAAGGCCGATTCTTGCCATACGTCTTGACGGATGCGAAATACTGGTTTCGGCATGCCGAAAATCTGCCGTAAATAAGCGATTCGAATTCGTTCCGGGGATATTCTTGTACTACTTGAGGGGTTTTTAGGGTGAGGAGCGTATCATGCGTCGTCATGGTTCGATGATGGTTGTTTTGTCCGGATTGCTGGCTGCGAGTCTGGCCATCGGATTGCCGGTCGGTTCGGCGTATGCGGACGAGCCGACGGATGGCACCGGGGCCGGCACGTCCGCCACGGAGGTGTTGGATTCGTTGGAGGTCAAGGGCCGCGCGCCGAAAACCGGGTACAAGCGCACTCAATTCGGCAAGGCATGGGCCGACGTGGACCACAACGGCTGCGACACCCGCAATGATATCCTCAACCGCGATCTGACCGGCGTGAGGCACAAGTGGCGTACGCACAATTGCGTGGTGAAGTCCGGAAAACTGCATGATCCATACACTGGCAAGGACATCAAGTTCAAGAAGGGCAAGAAGACTTCCACCGCGGTGCAGATCGACCATGTGGTGGCGTTGAGCGATGCGTGGCAGAAGGGCGCGCAGAAGCTCAGCGAGGAGCGCCGCACCGCATTGGCGAACGATCCGTACAATCTGCTGGCCGTGCAGGGGCGTGCCAACCAGAAGAAGTCCGATGGCGATGCGGCCACGTGGCTGCCGTCCAACAAGGGGTTCCGTTGCGAATACGTGGCGCGTCAGATCGGCGTGAAGCACAAATACTCACTGTGGGTCACGCAGGCCGAAAAGGAAGCCATGGCCAAGGTGCTGTCCTCCTGCCCGACGCAAACCGTGCCCGACTACACGGGGGTCAAGGATTCCACAGCCGAGAAGACCACCGAGTCCGAGCAGACCGAACAGACGCAAACCGAACAGTCAGCTGAGCAGGCCCAGCAGACTCAACAAACGACACAGGCACCTGCGCCCGAACCCGCTCCGGCTCCGGCTCCCGCGCCCCAACCAGCGCCACAGCAGGACGTCTACTACCAGAACTGCACCGCGGCACGAGCCGCTGGCGCCGCGCCTATCTACCAGGCCAGCCGGGCTACCGTTCACAACTGGACCGCGACCATGACGGAGTCGCCTGCGAATAAATCCAATGCAGCGTCTCCGCCTTTCTGGTTGTAAGACGTATGACGGTGAGGCATAGGAAAAGCGCCGGGTTATTCATCCGGCGCTTTTCCTATGCCTCAGCCTCTTTCCGCATTTTCCGCAGTGCAGTCATGAGAACCGCTATGGTCTGCGCAGCCGCGCGATGTCGTCACGCAGCTGGTTGACGGTGTCCGTCAGTTCCCGCACATTGTGGCGCAACTGTTCCGTTTCCGATTCCGCCTCATCCGCACGCTTGTCGGTCTCGTCACGAACACGGTCGACAATCCATGAAGCCAGCGTCGCGGTGACGATACCGATCAGGGCAACGCCGGTTATCATCAGTCCGATGGCGATGCATCTTCCCTGCCATGTCACCGGGGACAAATCGCCATAGCCGACTGTGGTGACGGTCACGAACGACCACCATATCGCTTCACCGAAATCGGTGATGGAAGCGCCCGGAACCCCACGTTCCACATCCAATTCGGCAAGGGCGCCGATATACATCAGTAGTGTCACGCTGCAGCATGTGTACAGTGTGATGCGCCCACGCACCGCCATGCCACCGGTACGATTGAGCACGTTGAGCACTGCCACCAGACGCAGCAGTCTCAACGGCCTGAAGACGGGCAATGCGATGGACACCAGCATCAGCAGATTGTCTTTGAACCAAGTTTTCTTATCTTCTGCCAGCAGGATCGAAACGACGCAGTCGGCGATGAACACCATCCAGATGATGTTGATCACCATTTCACACAACAGGATATGCGTCCTCGCCAGCACTTCCCACGAATACGCGAACAGGAACACCAACGCCAATGCCGTCATGAACCATTCCGTCGCACGACGCCATTTGTTCAATGTCATACCCTTTCCTTTCTTCCCGACTGCCATCATACGGGTCTCCCCGCACGCGCGACCGTCAGCTTTTGATGGGCATGCGATTGTCGAGCGACTGACCGTTGGCGTAGCAGCGGACGTTGCCTAATGCAATGGAGATGATACTGCGTTCGGTGATCTCAAGATGGTTGCCTCCCGCCACATGTGGGGTGATGAGGCATTTCGGCTCGCACCACAGCGGCGAGTTGGCCGGCAGCGGTTCCGGTTCGGTCACATCGAGCGCGGCACCACGGATTCGTCCTTCCGCGAGCGCGGCGGCAAGCGCCTGACTTTCAATGGCGTTGCCGCGGCCCGCGTTGATGATGATGGCGTCAGGTTTGAGAGATGCGATGCGTTCCGCATTGAGCAGGTGGTACGTTGTCGAAGTGGATGGTACGCACATGGCGATCACATCGGCGTATTGCAGCACGTCGTCGAGGGACTCGAATCCTACGATATGGTCGACGCCCGGCGCTTCGACGGCGGGATTACGGCGAATGCCAATGGTTGTCATTCCGACGTTTTTGCAGAGTCGTGCGAAGTGTGATCCGATGTCGCCGGTTCCGATGACGAGCGCCGTTTTTCCGTTGGGGCTGACGGCGCGGCCCGCGTCTTGCCACATGGCATTCGGGTTGCTTGCCGCATAGATGTGCAGGTTCTTCATGATGGCCCACATCATGGCGAACATGTGTTCGGAGACGCTTTGTCCGTAGGCTCCGGTGGCATTGGTGAGCATGGATCCGGGCTGTAGGATGCCGGGTCGCTGGTATTTGTCGACGCCGGCACTCCAGGTTTGCAACCATTCGAGTTTGGGGCACTGCGCGCATTCCTCGGGCGCGATGTTGCCGATGACCGCGGTGGCTTTGGCTTTGAGCTCCTCCGGTACTGCGGCAGTCCAGCTCATGCTTCCCCGTTGGGTCGAATCGCCGACGAATTCCTGTGGTATGTCTTTCGCTGCACGTATGAATTGCGCACGTTCGGATTCAGTCAACGGCAGGCAGTTGACGATCAATTTGCGGTCGTTCCATATTCCATGCGTTTTACCCTATGACAATCGTCGGATATAGGGTTTCACGTTGGGTTCTGGGTCAGACGCCGAGTTCGTCGGCGTCAAAGATGATGGTGACCGGACCGTCGTTGGCGAGCCGCACGCGCATGTGGGAGCCGAATCGTCCTTCTTTTACTTCGAATCCTTGTGCGCGCAGGGCGTCGTTGAATCCGTGCCATGTCTGTTCGGCGTGCGCGGGCGCTCCGGCTTTCACGAAGCTTGGGCGGTTGCCTTTGCGCACGTCCGCGTATAGCGTGAATTGGGAGATGGACAGCACACTGCCGTTCACGTCGTGGATGGAACGGTTCATTTTGCCGTTCTCGTCTTCGAAGACGCGTAGGTTGGCGATTTTGCGGGCGAGCCAGTCGATTTGCTCCGCTCCGTCCGTGTCTTCCACTCCGACGAGCAGCACATAGCCGATGCCTATATGCTGTGGTTCGAATGTGGTGTCGACTTCTCCGCTTGTCTCGTCGACCACGTCGACGGATCCTTCGCCGACCTTCTGCAATACGATGCGCATAGTCCGTCCCGTTCTTTTCAGCCGGCGTAGTCGACGATGGCTTGCGTGACCTGTTTCAGGTAGTCGAGCGACGTCTGCCAATCGTCCGGCACTTCGATGGAATGGTTGGCACCAGCATACGTGCGCACATGGTCGGTGAGCAGATGCGCTTTGGCGTCATCGTAGTATGGGTCGGCGTCACCTGCGCAGATTAGCGGCATCGGGCTGCCGGCAGTTCCCGGCAGCGGCGCGGGAATGACCGACTTGTGCTTGTCGAATGGCGGCGGATTGAGTACCGGGGTGAGCAACACCACGCGCAATCCTAGTTTTGCGGAATGCGGATAGGAGAGCGTGGAGAGCGATTTGGTGACGACCAGCAACTGCGGCTCCTCACCCGATTCGGCAGCATGTTCGAGCGCCGCTTTGTGCCATTCGTCGACCACGCGTTCCATGCAGGCGATCATTTCCGGAAACTCGACGCTTTCCGTCAGTTTCAGGTCGAGCCGGTCCACGAACCATCCGTTGGCCGCAAGCGCCTGCGCTGCCCAGTACAGCAGCGGTCGGTCTACGGTGTATCCAATGCCTGGCATGATGAGCACGTGCTTGCCGGTTTCGGTGTTCTTCACACGGTTCTTACCCCATGGTGTGACTGCTGGTGTGACGTTTTTCGTTGTTGGTTGCGTGCCGTTCTTGCCCATGCTGTGTTTGATTCGCCTTTTCGTGTGTTCCGTCCGTCTTGGCCGGTCGTTGTGGCCGGCGTCGTTTCCCGTATTGCATGCTAGGCGGCGCCGGCTACAATCGTTTCCGTCAGTTCACCGTGTATTGGTTGCCGAACTACGGCTCGACCTATTACGCCGCTTTCGTACACGATCCGGAAGGCAACAACATCGAGGCTATGCTCGTCTGAGTGTCCAACAGCTCAACAACGACAAGACCAGGTCCCACCATACGTAATGTTCTCATGGCGGGACCTGTCATATTCCCAGAGAATCAAACATCTCCGCAGCCGTGTGGAAACGCGGACCGTTCTCCGCTGAATATTCATGGACTTCCCGCAAGGCAGAAAACGTATCAGTAGGAACGGCGCTCTGTTGAGGAAGGTCTAATGAAAGTCGGAACTCGTACGTGCCTGGATTGGAACACATGTGATTTTCCCCTTTAGCCCTAGTTACTTGAACAGGTCGAACAGGCTGAACGTGGTCTTCTTGTAGATGGTGTTGTACAGCTTGCGCTTGGGGTGCAGCCAACCCATGCCCTTCTTCCCGTAGCCAGATCAACGCTTTCTTGAACGCACGGGTGGCACGCCCCTTCGTGCGCGCGGACAGGCTCTTCTTCCAGCTGGGTTTTCTCATTCCGTATTTCATGGCGGCCTCTTTTCGGATGACTACGTTCATTCTATAGGTGACCGCACCTACTCAAGCCTGCACCGTTAAAGGACGGCAAGAACGGTCTAGCGAATTGAACAGAACAGCTCTTAGTTTCCAACTTGGAGTAGATAATAAATATTGGAAGTCACGCAAGCTGATATGTAGCCATCGTGATGATGTGGCTGATTTTCACCCCGCATTCACTCTAAATCAATAAGGAATAATAGTACCAAATAATTTCGATATTTTATCAATATACACGAAACACAGAATTTAATTAATTAAAAAATTATTTAAAAAACCAATCACCTATTTTTATAGCCAATTTCCCTTGCTCAATCGACCGTCTTTTAGTGCAATTATCACTACCCCCGTGGGCAATTTTATTCCGACTCTTCACCAAGCTATTTAAATCGTCACCATCTCCCAACAATTCTAAAAAATCATCATACAATTTAGAATCTAACGTCTTTAAAATTTCTTTTACCGTCTCACGCTTTGGATTAAGTCCCCTTGCAAATCGAGCGTTGTCAACCAGTTCACGAACCCCGACTCCAGCTTTTCTTTCCACGTAAAAACAAACTGACCGTCTGAAAACATGCTCTACATAGCCACACGCTCTAAGCATAAGAAAACGAGTGAGACAATTCTCAACAGCATCGTCAGATTCACCATATTTTTTGAAATTATCAACTGTTTCAATTAACTCATTAAGAGACCTTCTTTTATCCTCCAGTTCCCTCTTCACATCGCTTTCAACAACAGATTCCATTTTATTCACCATTACTGCTCAGCTTTGAGAAGAATAATCATTAATCACATTCCAAGCTTCTTGGAGTCTTGCACGAACTTTTCCTTCATTCGTTGTACTTTCTGCGCATGAATTAACGTATGTTTCGGAAGACATTAGTTTTTCAGCAGCAGAAAACAACGTATCAATAGAACAGTCTCTCCCCGCCTTACGGAGATGCATTACTGAAACAATGAAAGACTCCATAACCGCAGTGCTTACCCTTGGGTTATTACTTTTAAGTACCCTAATGAGACAATCATTGTCCATTCGTTCAACAGACCATTCGAACATCTTCTCCGCAGCTCGAATATTCTCTCCCGATCCTCGATTCTCCGACATAAATCGATTTAAGAAACTCTTTAACGGAGCAGCATATTTTTGAGCATTCAAATACAAAGCAATGATTCGCAATATAAGCTCATGATCCCTTAGCCTTCGATTCTTTGGGCCATAAATCGAACGCCAATGCTCATTATCATTCAATATTGACAATTCTTGCACAAGTGAACCAGTGAAAATAGCAACACGAATTTCATGCGCAGTCAACTGAGTCCCACCCGAATTCAACCTTTCAAAAATCTGATAAACAGCCTCTCGTGATTCAGGATTCTCGTCCATGTTGACAACAGTTGCCTGTATGAAAGCGTTATCAAATGCTCTTCTCTGGGCATTGGATAATTTCTCATACGAAAGCCCTCTAAATTGTTCACAGACATTCTTTAGCTCAAACACCCTCTTGTTATAGACGCCTTTCTTGAAACTTTGCAAAGTCAGTAATCGCTGCTGACCATCTAAGACTAAAAGACGTTTATCACTTTGCTGCTTCACAAGAAAGATACCAGGCACAGGATACTCAAGCAGTAAAGTCTCAATGAACCTATCCATTTGTCTTTTTGACCAGACAAACTCCCTTTGGAATCCATCAACCTCAACAGTTCTATCTGAAAGACCAAATCGAGGAATAATCATATCTCCATTATCGAGGCGCCTGACAAGTCCATCAACATCAAAATCTTGCCCAGAGTATGTAATCGGAATAACCGTTTCATCAGCGGCTTCCAAATCTTCTCTTTCTTCTTGAGTCAGCACATTTTCATTATCACTCACATTCAGCTCTTCAAGATCATCCATCTATGGTCCTCACATTACGTAACTATATTGTTGCTTATTCCGATTGTAGACAAGCATCATACTTTTTGCACTATACTTAACCAATCAATGAGTGACTTACCCTTTTGAGGATGAATATGACCGATACCGATAAAATCCAGTGCACACCGCTCATTGATTTCAATGCATACCCGGTGAAGAATGTGCTGGACGCTCTCCTGCAAGACAAGAGCACGAAGAACAACATCATCTATGCAACTGATGCGTATCTAGATGCTGAGCCAGCGGCCATAGAAACAGCGCCAATACTCATTAAGCAGATTTCAGGAGACACCTCCACCGTGAACATTGTGCCGCGCATGCAAAAAGCCTAGATGAGCAAAGCGGTCGCACCAAGTCAAAAGCTGAGGTATTCACACCATCATGGATGGTGAACCAGATGGTCAACAATCTTGATGAGGAGTGGTTCGGTAGGAAGAACGTGTTCAACACGGAACAGGAAGACCATTCCTGGATTCCCACGGAGGGGAAAATTGCGTTCACATCCACGAAAAAGCACGACTGGCACGACTATGTAGACAGCCGCCGATTGGAAATCACCTGCGTCATAGCCCCATTCCTTGTATCGCGCTACGACGCCGCTACAGGAGCAATACTGCCCATCCATCAACGTATCGGCTTGCTCAATCGCAAACTACGCATCGTAGACGAGTATACGGAAGATGACCTGATGTGGTGGAAGTGGACATTGCGTGCCTTCCAAAGCGTATACGGCTATGAATTCCAGGACGACAACCTACTGATCGCACGAGTGAATCTACTGCTTACCTTCTTGGATCATTACCGTAATAGATTCGATGCCGATCCAGACAAGAAGCAACTCAAGCAGATTGCGAATGTAATCGCATGGAACCTGTGGCAGATGGATGGACTGACCGAAACGATACCATTCCGCAAACCGCCTGAGAAAGAGGTCGGATTCGACATGCTCGATATGCTGAGTATGCTTGACGAGCCAAGTTCTCAAGAAGTACCAGTATTTATCCGGTTATACGACTGGAGAGCAAAAACTTCGTTATCATAAAGCCAACTGCTGAAGGGAGCAAAACAATGAAGTTTGATTACATAATCGGTCGTCCTCCATATCAGATGGAGGACGACGGCGCAAGGGCCAGCGCGACCCCGTCTACAACAAATTCATTGATGCCGTCAAGAAACTTGATCCTTCTGTATTGAGCTTAATCATTCCAGCTAAGTGGTATTCAGGCGGAAAAAGACTGAATCAATTCCGCCAAGAAATGCTTAACGACTCCCATATTCGCCGTCTGGCCGACTACACCAATTCGCTCGACGTATTTCCCGACGCTGATATTGCTGGCGGATAACGCCCGAATTCTTATGCACTTTCGGATTCCCGCTCTGACGTGGAAAGGTACGGCTCGCGTCCTGTGTACGATTTTCATTCGCCAAAACAAAAACCGCGATTGAAAGATAGGAGATGGAACCACGCCAGAGAGCATCATGTAAATCGACCAGAACCTGTTCAAGACCAAGCTCGACCGACTCATCACCGAGAAGGACGCGATGCTCGACGCCGAAACCGACGAGATCGCACGTCGCGAGATACGAGAAAAGCGACGGACGGAAGGCGTACAGGCCGGCCACCATGACCGGGGCCTGCCCCCGCCAAGGTCAGCAGGCTTGCGGTAGTAATGGCTTATCTTACTTGTTTTGCCGCGATTGTTTTTCAACTTATGCTTGAGGTTCCATTGCATTTTCCGTAATTTCGTCAATGACAAAAAGCAGATCCGCTCTCAATTGCTCGTTAAACAAACGACTGAAAGATTTCGATCCCTCAAATGGAGACTGATGCAAAGCGCTGAGTTCCATATAGCCATTTTCGACAATATAGTCTCTATCTCATGCACGCAATCGATTTGCAGTTCACTCAATTCATTTGATTCAAAAAAATGCGAAAATTCCTGCTCAACAAATTTTCTGTCAATTTTGACAAACTTTCGTACTTGCAAGCCAAAAGGCGTAGAACCATAAGCATGCTCATAATCGTCTTTACTTCCAAGATCATGAGTAAAGATACATTCAAGCTTATTAAATTCTTCTTCGCTTAGCAGACGGTTCTGATGAAGCTTCTGAATAATAGGAGAATCGTCGAGATGTTTTTGCATATAATGTTCAACCACGGATGCATAATTGGTCTGATTCTCACTCCTCAAGATTTCTTTTATCTCGTCATCACTGATTTTTTTATCCCACAAGTACGAGTCAAACACCTTGTGGGCAGCAAAGCCCACATATCGATGTAATTGTTGAACGGTGCTTCATACCATCCCATGACTTCTGAGAATGATACACGAGCAATTTTGGAAAAAGTATCAGACGATGATGGCACCAAAAAAGCATTGTATACGGAATCGAATTTATAGTCCTTAATGAACCTTCGATAGGCTGCTTGGTAAAGGAACTGTTTGGTCACAGATTCCACACCAGGCTGATGTCTCATTTTCCCCTTCATACTGGAACATAGTATTTCGCGTCGTATATGCAGAATGTGCGATGCCCATCATCACTACGCGTAAAGGTAATCGTGTCAGGAATCAGCGTATCGGTTTCAGTGCAATCAGCATAGTGTCCATCACGGTAGCGTTCCCATTGAGGTGGGGAATGAACTTAATAAGTTCTTTGCGCGCCTGGTCTTTCCACGTACCAGCAAGCTTAAAACCAAGCTTGCCAAGCTTGGTATGAAGTTTATCACCAAAAGCCACTTTGCAGGCTTCTTCCCATAAGTGGTAGAAGCTTGTCGTACCGAACACTTTGATTTCATTGTTCTCGACATTCGTGCTTCGCTTTCGAAGATACTTAGTCAAGAGATCCAGAATGGAGATTTTCCAATCTACGAACTGGATGCCATGCTCACGTTCAAGACGCCATTCCAAGGTTTTGAGATCACCGAAATCATCCACGGCTCATCCGATATTCGAACCTCGTCAAGTGAAAGCAAATCCGTTACACCAGCATCAGCTAATTCAGCCGAACATTCGGTCAAGACAGCACGATGCAGCCTTGTAATGAAATCGGATTCATCACGAAATGTCTTGCGAGACTCATATTCAACATAGATGGGCTCGTCGTTAACAACCATGGGCAAATGATTGCCGATAGTTCGATTCCATTCAATAAGTCCACCGCCGTTGGTTTCTAATCCATCAATATAGTTGGAATATTCTCCATACTCTGAATAGAGATCCAACAGGCGAGCATAAGAGGCAATCTGTCTGTGCTCTGATGCCCCTCCTCAGTAGGAGAAACAATATTTGCTCTTCCTCCATC